>WLWF01000018.1_pt1 | contig 143349 bp, 144 predicted proteins | sample 6718331 | NCBI WGS metagenome assembly WLWF01 (sample SAMN12718692, study PRJNA515312) | sponge metagenome | isolation source: marine sponge | host: Mycale hentscheli | place: New Zealand: South Island, Marlborough, Capsize Point | collected 2003-05-01 | reverse complement strand
GATGCAATATTATAAGGTAATATGAGTTCATATTTATCATCCTCATATACAACTCTTTTATTTACCTGTTCGTTTAACGTATTCATAGTCATCTACTATAAATATAAAGTAATTACAAGTTATATTTGGAATAGTTGGAAAGTCTTGTGTGTTTTATTTTTTGAAGTTTGGAACACTTTTCGTACTCTTCTGTTTTTTCAAAAAAAGTAATTAGTTTGTCTAGTGTTTTGTGTGGTAGTTCTTTATTAACGAATTCTAGATTTTCATACACTTCATCCTCTTCCATAGAACTTATTATAAATTCATAAGCTAGTCTAAAGGCTACATTTTTCTCTAGAGGGTCTAACATGGTTAAATAACTTCTTTTTTAATCATTTTACCATCCCAAGCTATAATCTCTTGCATTTTCCATTTTGCTCCGTCTAAGGTTGGGGCACCAACTGGTCCTATTTGAGTTACGTCTAACCCTAGTTCTCTATTCCACGAGGTGGACCATAGGAATGTTTTTTTTCGTTCAATAATATATTGTACTTTTCCTGATAATCTATTGGTTTCTTTTACTATTCTATACATATTATTTATCTTTTTTTGTGTTTTTGTCTATACGATTTTCGATTTGGGTCGTTACGTACATACCAGCGGTAAACCCAACACCTAAACCAACAATTAATGTTATTATTTCCATATTATTCTCCTTTTGTAATATAATTATACCACCATGTGGCTACTCCCATTAAAAGTATAATAGTTCCAAATGTATACACTAACATCCATGGTGTGTTCATTGTCCCTAAAAATATAGCTGGCCCTCCCATTATTATTAACCATACTAGGAATATTAATCCCGTATTGGCCTCTAATTTCCTTTCAACCTTAACTGTTCTTTCTTTATTTATTAATCTAGATAATGCGTCTTGCATGTCTTTACCATAGACTGGTTGGGTGTGTTTTGTACCATCTTTTTCCCCTATAGTTACCAGGTATTTGAGATAACCGGGATTACTTTTACTTTTTTCGACAAATTTACATTCCAAAGCTCTCCTTCTATTAAATTTGTATTTGTGTGTGTTTTTATCTAGTTTTATCATTTTGATTCGCAGGTTTTTCTAGTTTTATATACCCAACCACTATCTGAATTTTCTGTCATCATTGTTGCTATTCTTTGAGCTTCTTTTTCTGTTTTTACATCCCATATTTGTGATAATCCATCTGTTAATAAAACATAAGATTTTTTACCTGTGGGGTCCACCATTTCTTTTACTATATTATAAGGCATTTTTGTATTTTTTATTTAAGAGATTAGTGTAATGGTCTGCTACTCCTGGACCTAGTAAATCATTCCATTTATTTTCAAAGTTATTTATCAACTTTTTTAAAGCAGGTCTATGAACTTCTTTATTAAGAGGATTATTTAGTACTTTTAGTACGAAGTTAGCATCTTTTTTGATATTAGGTGTTTCCATACCACAAATGTAGTAATTTTTTTTAAACTAATCTACTAATTCTGTTTGTAGTTTTAAAGTTAATAGTAATCTCTTTGTTATTTTATAGGGGTCACCATTACTTGCGGGTCTCCTATCCTCAATATAACCTTTCCAATTATTTTTTACTGTAGATACTGGTATTCTAATACTTGCCCCTCTATCAGATACCCCATAACTAAATTTATCTATAGATTGTGTTTCATGTAAACCTGTTAATCTTTTTTCATTATCACTACCATAATTATTAATATGGTCTTCATGATAAGCACTTAAAGTATCACAAATACCTTCTATTAAATCTTTTCCACCGACATCTCTCATCTCTTTAGTAGAAAAGTTTACATGCATTCCCGAACCGTTCCAGTCACCCACCACTGGTTTTGGGTGTAAGTCAACTGTTACCCCATGATTTTCTGTGATTCTATGAAGAAGATATCTACTAACCCATAAATCATCAGAAGCTTTTAAAGCTCCCTTACCAAATAATTGATATTCCCATTGACCCAACATTACCTCTGCGTTAACACCCGTAATATCCAAACCAATACTCATACACGCATCTAAATGTTGTTCGACAATTTCTCTACCCACTACTCTATCTGTCCCAACACCACAATAGTATTTTCCTTGTGGTTCTGGATAACCTTCTTTGGGGAATCCTAGTGGTTTACCGTCTTTCATTAGTACATATTCTTGTTCAAACCCAAACCACCAACCTTCATTGTGTCTATGGAAATCATACTCTTCCAACTCCACCCTTTCATTAGTCTGGTGTGAAACACCCTTTTCATTTAATACCTCACACAAAGCAAGATAAGACCCAACTCTTTGTGGGTCTGGGTAAACTCTAACTGGTCTTAAAATACAGTCCGAATTGTTACCCATAGCTTGTTGTGTTGAACTGCCGTCAAACGACCACTCTGGTAAATTTTCTGCGTTTGGTGTTTTTAGGGTACTTTCTACTTCTACAATTTTAGTTTTACTTCTTAATGTTTGTTCTGGTTTAGTACCGTCTAACCAAATATATTCTATTTTAGTTTTAATTTTTGTCATCGTTAAATGTTTTTGATGCTATTAATTTATCCAATTTTTGTTGTAGTAATCGGATTTCGTTTGGGTCAATACCTTCTTGTAATTTTAGGTTTAATAGGGTCTTTTCCAAATCTTTTAATTGTTTTTTAATTTCTTTGTTTATTTCTTTGTCCATTTTATATTTATAATAGTATGAATGTTATTTTAGATAATAAAGTCCTCCCTTTAGAAATTATGTCAACCCCAAATGCTATTAGTACCGGTATGATGGGTAGGGAAAATTTAGATGGTGGAATGCTGTTTGTTTTTTCTGAGGTATCAGAACGTTCTTTCTGGATGAAAGATTGTTTAATTTCTTTAGATATAGTATTTATCATCAATAATAAAGTTACTAAAGTTCACACTAATTGTCCACCTTGTAACGAAAATAAATGTGTTTCATATTATGGGGTAGCGGATAAGGTATTAGAGGTTCCTTCTAATAAATACTCTATACGTGAGGGGGATGTTCTAGACTTTACTCAGTAGCGTCTATATTTTCTTTAATTTTTTTAACCATTTCTTTCTGTACCCACTTAACAAATTCTACATATCTGGTTGGTTTCGCATCAGCTTTTTTCTTATAAGGTCCTTCCGGTTGTCTAGTGGCTCTACTAAAGAAATTTAATCCACTAATATTAGTTATACATTTATGTCCACCACTGTTAGCTTGTATAACATCCCAAGCTGGTACTGTTATATTATCTAAAACAGCTTTTTGTTTTTCACTTAACTTATCCCAAGGTGTGTCAATTATATTAACTGCCATATCATAATACTTTGAGTCTGAAGATGGCATGTTTTGTAAATGGTCTTTATATAAAGCAAAAAGGTCGGAAGTTTTAAAACCTATACTTTCTCCTTCTGCTTTTGTTTCCCCAATTCTTTTGATGACCGAAACTGGTACTTGATGTTTCTTGAGTTGTGGCTCAACTTCTTTTAATACTTCCTGAGCTATATCACCTAAGTTAACACCTTTAAGTGCTCTATCTTTCTTAAAAGGATTACAGGAAGCTTGCACAAGACCCATTGGCCATGCTACCACAAAAAAGTCAGCTTCAGGATAAATTTTAAATGGTGTGTATCTATCATAAGAACCCGGTTTAAATAATCTACCCCCACCATACTGTACTATTATATTACCATCTAGATTTAGGTTGTCACTTTCTTGTTGAGACTTTATATACCCGGCTTGATTTTGTGCCATTTCTTCTGGTGAAGCAAAACCTTTTTCTTTTGCATATGAGGTTATATTTTGGTATATATTCATTAGGGATGGTGAAGAATTCATAACTAAGTGTTCTAGGAATCCTGGTTTATTTTTATAAGCTAGTAATAATTTGTTCGTTAGAAGACCTAACATCCATCTTTTTTCATAACTTTGGTCACCAGATTCAAAGTCTCTAATCAGATTCATTACTTGTTCTGGTTCTATATCATGTTTTGCATAATCTGCAGAATCTACAGTATTAATCATCATTATATCTTCATCTGTGAAAATATCACTAGGACTTATGGTTTGGGAAATGGTTTCAACATTAGACCTGGCTCCTCTAAATTGTGTAGCGGTGTCATCTTCTACTCCTGCTTGTGAATCGTGGTGGTCTGTATGTATTTTAAATATTGGTTTACCATGTGCAAAATCTACTAGTACTGGCATTACATCATCACTAGCTGATGGTTTTTTAACTGAAAATTCTTTATCACCATATTGTATTACATGGGTATCGATAACATCTATACCATATTTTTCTAAGTAGTTCTTCATACCTAACGCAGATACCACACCATCTAAATCTTGGTGAAAATATATTTCTGCTTTTGGGTATCTTTGAGCTAACTTATTAATATCTCTAATACCTCCTTCATTTAGGAGTGATTCATTAATAAACTCTAATTGTTTTTCTGTTATCTCGATTTTCATATTATATAAATATCTACTTATTTGATTAACACGAATGTCTTTTATCCCACCAAAATATATGGTCACCTATTTTCATGGCAGACGTTTTATTGTTATTATAAGATTTTGCTATAGTTCTCGTACTCCCACTACTTAAGTCAACAATGTCTGGGTTTACATAATGATTTACTTTAATTACATCTTTATCCCCAAAATCTTCAACAATTTTTAACATTTTATCAAACCCTTTTGTTTTTTGATTGGTTATACGGTTATGTAATTCTTCAAATTGGCCTTCTTTATTTAATCTATTAAAATAATTCCATGTGGAGTACTGTTTGCCCTTTAGTACCGAATCTTTCATACTATAACCACATTTATTTGCTCTATTTTTTATTGTAGATAATATAGCATTAAGTTCTTTTTCTCCAGCTACTTGGTTTTCACCCACCAATGTAGATGCTAAAATGTAATCTTCATTATCATCTGGAATGTTTACATACAAACCTAATTTTTTTAAACCATTAGGACCTAAAGGTATATTATTATTGGTTTGTTTACATAAATCTATATCCAATTCAATAGATAAAGCTTCTAACATGTCTTTACCATAGTACCCATCTCTACCTATACCTAACTTTTTTTGAATGATGTAGATTGGGTGTGTTTTATCTAAATCGTAATCCCCATAATTTAAAATATCAGCTTTATACAACATATCGTAAAAAGACACGTCCACCTCATTAAACTCTGTTTCTCCAGTTGGCACACAACTAACCCCAACTTGTTCTACAAGTTTAGTATATTGGTTTTCTGTAATTATTATACGCATAAAAAAGTCGTTTACAATAAATATAATCATAAACGACTTACTCTATAAATAAACTCTAGTTATTTACATACAACTAAAATATCTTTCTCCTCTATCACATAATATAGTTATCGCGTCTGTTTTGTCATTATCCCTTAACCACTGAAATGATGCAAATACATTTGCTGCTGCACTTATCCCAATAAATAAACCATAATTTTTAGCTAAGTGTCTAGCACATGCTTTAGCACATTCTGTACTTACCATTCTTACTTCTGAAACTACATCTAAATCTACTAAAAATTTACTTCCATCCCCAATACCTTGTATTCCATGTAACCCAGGTTCAAAACCCGACATTACCGCACTTTCAGCTGGTTCTATTGCTACTGTTTTTATATCACACCACATTTCTTTTAAAAATTTATCGGTACCCATTAATGTTCCACCAGTACCGGTACCCGCAACAAAAACAGCTGGTGTACACTTTTCTCCTTTAAGTTCTTTAAATTGATTATAGAATTCTGGTCCTGTGGTTTGGTAGTGTGCTTGAATATTTAGTGGGTTATGGAATTGGTTACAGTTAAACCACCCGTTTTTTTCACAAATTTTATTTCTTAACTCTATCGCTCCATCAAAATCACCATCTTCTACTTCAATTAACTCAGCCCCATAATAACGAAACATATTTTTACGTTCTTCTGACATATTAGATGGCATAATTATAACCATTTTATAACCTCTTTCTGCTGCCAACATAGCAAATGCAATACCACTATTACCACTAGTTGCTTCACATAAGGTACTTCCTTTTGTAATTATACCATTTTTTTCAGCATTATTAATTATAAATGTAGCCATTCTATCTTTAACAGAACCACTAGGATTCATAAACTCAGCTTTCCCCCATACCGTATATAACCCTATAGTTATTGGTATTAGTGGGGTATTTCCTACATTATCAGATAGTTTAGTCTTCATTAGTCTTCTATTTCTACATTAAATTTGTCCCCTTGTTGTATTTTTTCTATAATATCTAACCCATCAACTACCTTACCAAAACATGTGTGATTACGGTCTAAATGTTGTGTAGCATTTCTTGTGTGCACAAGAAAGAACTGTGACCCACCTGTATTTCTACCCGCGTGTGCCATTGATAACACACCTCTGTCATGGAATTGGTTATCCCCATCTAGCTCACAATCTATTTTATATCCTGGTCCACCAGCACCATTTCCATTAGGGCAACCTCCTTGAGCTACGAACCCAGGAATTACTCTATGGAAAGTTAAACCGTTATAGTAACCTTGTTTTGCTAACCCTATAAAATTTTGTACTGTTTTTGGTGCGTCTTTTTCATAGAACTCTACCACCATAGTTCCTTTGTCTGTATTAATTTTTCCTTTCATTTTTTATTATTTTAATTTGTCTATTAATGTACCAACTTGCTTTTTTTAAATCCTCCAATCTTTTACCTTTTTTATCTGCTCTTGAAATGTATTTTACCGCATTCCCTAAATTAAATCCCAACTCCCATTCTTCGATAACTTTAATAGCTTCGTAAGGGTTGTCTTCACCCCCATAATGGTCTGGGTGGTTTACCATCTCTTTTTTTCTATACTCTTTTCTATTAAACTCTATAATATCTTCTTGTGAAGGAAAATCTGGATTTGGGTTTCCCATCAATTCTTCGTAATGAGAATTACGTTCTCCGGTTTGGGGGTCGTGTGTTGGTATTTCTTTATTTCCCATTTTTTTCTTTTAGTTTATCTTTTATAGTTGTGAATGGTGTGTGTTTTAACTTGTCTTTTTGTCTATCTTTACTGTATATGTATTTTCGTAAGTCTTCTAAACTTATTATTTCAGAGTTACACACACTAACTATATTAACTTCTGTTTTTTCTTCGTCTGGAAATATTAAAACCTCGTATTTAGTTTTTTTACTAACATCTAAAGCAAAAATTTCTAGCTTACCTTTTAGGTTTGTTGTTGCCTTCTTAGATAATTTAATAACCATTATAGGTTTATATTTTTCCAAGAGTAACTCATTTGCTATTCTTTCAGTATTTGTAATATTTTTAGACATATTAAAATTTAAATAAAGTTAAAAATATTGTCAATATGTATTGAGTTATTTTAATTAAGACAAAGTGGTGGGAACCCATCTTTAAAGTTTACAAACACCTTAGACATTTCTTTTTGTTTTTTTATGAATTCTTCTGTGTTTATCTCTTTTTCTATGTCTTTAAATGCCAATTCAGTTACTATTTCTAACATTTCATCACCAGATAACATAGGGTCACCATTCTTTTTAGCATTAATGGTCGCTTTATCAGCGACCATTTTGTAAAAAACTTCCATATCTATCATAGAGTTACCAAACATATCACGTCTTGCCTCTTCATCTGATTCAAAGAAATCTTTTAATCTTTTAAGATAAATTTGTATATCTACTCCCATATAGATAAATATTAACCCAAATTATATTTTTTGATGATTTTTTTACTTACAGTAATTTCTCTACCCTCTTTTTTAAGAATATCGTAGACTTTTTGTGCCGCAACTTTTACATCTTTCAAACCACCTTCAATTTTATTTTTACTCTTGTAAATCATAACCTCGACACTTCCAGGTGTTGTAACCACATTACCACCAACCTTTCTACTAGTTTCTTGTGTTGTTTTTTGTCTTACTTCGTAATTCACCATTTTACAGATATGGTGACCTCTTTTTTCCATCATTCTATTTCCACCCATTTTATTTTACTTTTTAAAAATTAATACTCGTCCATTGTAAATTACCACTATAGGTAATCGTTTTATCAAACATATTATTTTGGTAGATACTTTTTAGATTTTCTGCTTCTTTTATTTTACCAAAAAGTTTTAGGTCATTATATCCAAAATTATTTTTCATAAATAATTCTAATTGTTTACCGGATAAAAGCAGATGTATATTTCTTACTACCCAGTCTTGAAAATCCATTGTATCCCAGTTTGATGTGTTTCTTTCTTTCATACTACAAATATACAACTTTTTTATTATTTTATTGTACTATTTTGGAAAAACTTTTATTTCTTTTGTTGTACTTATTAAGTCACCCCAAACACTATCTTTTTTATACCTAGTAGCTCTAACTTTATGGTTGTCTATGTAATGATACTCTGTAATGTCTTCGTGGATTCTTGGTTTACCGAAAATTATATAATGCCATCTTACTTCATTATCTCTTAACCATTGTTCAGTAATTTCTCTATGTTCTTCTTTTCTAGATGTAAAAAATGTGATTATATTCCCTTCTTCATACCATTTATTAATTGTTTCTATAGAATTATGGTATGGTTTTGCTGTAGACATTCTTTCAAATTGTTCGTTTGGGATGTCATCACAAATGGTCCCATCAATATCTATAATATAATTAGTTTTATTAACTTGTTTTCTAATTTGTCTATACCCCACCATTTTTTTATCCAAATACTCATCTATATTATATTTGTATTCACCACATGATGAATAAAGACATTTTTTCTGTATAACTGTTTTTTTATCTTCTGTAAGATAAACTTCTGTTATACTATTAGCGTAGTGTTGAGTGTAAATTAATATTTCTTCCATTTTATTTTTGTTTTATCGTCCTACTTCTTTTATATATTTTTCTTTTGTTTCTTCCCAAGACAAATCAATAACATCCCAATAGAAAAGTTGTTCTGGTTTGAGTCTATCTTGTTCATACATGTTTTTGTACCTCCTAATTGCTTTTTTCTTCCACCATTTATCTGTATATGGAATATCTTCTTGGAATTTTTTCTTTATTTTTAGGTCCTTATCTTCTATTTCTCCTCTTAGGAACTCGCACCCATTATCATACATCATTGCAAGATAGACCCCTCTCTTGAATCCATGGTCATAGTCTGAACCCTTTATACTACAATGTTTAAAAACCTTGTTGAGGATATTCTGTTTAGGTCCTGTAGCACTTATAGCCTTTTTATGTTCTTCTGGGTGATTATCTTTTAACCATTTATTCCAAGGTAGATATGCACTATCATCTGGTTTTAATCTAACCTTACCAGAAGTTTCACCCATTGTTTTGAAGTGCGGCATTCCGTTATACATTGAGTTGATTCCATATAAGGATGTTGTTCCCACAGCAATTAATTTATCTCCGTATTTTTCTTCCCAAGCATCTCTGATTGTTTTACAGGTTGTTAACGCAGCAACTAATTTACCCATTAACATATTGTAACCACCTGGTTGTGTAGAACATATAGTGGTAGCGATTGCTGTGTTGTTTAGTTTATGTTGTTCAAATTTATTAACTTTATCCCACCCTATATAAGCATCTCTCACTTTAATACTTGTAACATCGGACCCTAAACAAATCAAACCAAGGACTTTATTAGATTTTCTATCTCTTACCCAGAATTTCATATTACGTCCAGGATTTGCAACCCATTCCATTGTATGGATGAGTTTACGATAGTTTACCCATTCGGTAACACCTTTTCCTGGTGTTGCCATTTCAACATAAGGTTCTAAGTCTTCAATTTGTTTTATAGTGTGGTTTAAATCATCTAAATCTGATGGCACCCATAGATTTGTTCGGTAATCATATAATTTATTTTTTACTTTGGCCATTTTACCACCTTTATTCATTTCTTGCCACTTTTTATAAAGTGTTTGTTCTTGTACCGACATTTCTTTAAGCATGTCTAGATTATCTATAAGATTTTGTTTGTTACCCTCAAAATCAAAAATGTCTTCTTCTTCTATAATATCAAATATTGTTGTTTGTTCTCCCATGATATAATAATAATATATTTTACTGTGGATTTCAAGTTTTGTTTACTTGTTAAATTTTAGTATTTATCTTTAAAGAAAAAAGTAATGGCTTGTAAATCTTGTAAGAAAACAAAAAAAATAAAAGATGGTTTTGACGGGGGTATTAATGCGTTCCAAGAAAAAGTTAACCAAAGAAAAAAAGAACTTGATTTTATACACGAAAATATAGACCCAAACTCTTTTAGTACTACTTTTTTAGAGAGATTTTTACTTATCTTATTCTGTTGGGTTCCCTTAGTGATAGGTTATGTAGCCATTGTTAGATGGTTTATTTCACTATTTTAATTAAAATTTTCACTACTTAGTAATTCTTCTAGTAGTTCTTTCTCCTTTTCGTTTATTTTTTCTGGTGATATAATATGTGGTTTAACATATAAGTCTCCGTAACTTTGATTTGGTCTTTTTAATCCCTTACCCCTAACACTAAATGTTTGTCCTGGTTTACTAGCTGTGGGGATTTGTACATTTAATGACGAATTAAAAAATGGTACGTTTACACTTGTTCCAATTATTAGTTTTAGTAAAGGTATTTTAGGTTCATATAGGAGGTCTTGGTTTATTACTTTAAAATCTGGGTGTTTACGTATAACAACTTCAATCTGTAAATCACCGTTTTGACCATTAGGTATCTCATTACCCATAGACCTAAATGTATATAATTGTCCAGTCATTAATTCACCAGGTATTTTAAAATCTATAATATTGTCTTCTAATACCAAACCTTCTGAATTACACACGTGACACGCTTTTAAAACATGTTTACCTTTACCATTACATGCTCTACAAGTTTGGGTCATTACTTGTCTAAAAAAAGCATTTCCAACCATTTGTTCAGTCTGTCCTCTACCATTACAAACACCACACACATTATTCTCCCCACCAGAACCATGACAAGTACGACAATGAACTTTTCTTTTGTATTTTAATTTTTTAACTACCTCAAAATAAACCTCATCTAAATTAACAATTAAAGGAATATTTAGGTTTGCTCCCCTTGGGATGTTTTGTCTTTGTCTCCTTCCTTGTTGTCCCCCAAAAAATTGGTTGAATACGTCTTCCATATTAGGTCCACCTCCGTGACTAAACGGATTTTGTCCTTGGTGGTCATATTTCATTCTTTTTTCTGCATTACCTAAAGTGTCGTAAGCCTCGGACATTTCTTTAAAAATCTTTTCATCACCACCTTTATCTGGGTGATGTGTTTTAGAAAGTTTTCTAAAAGCCTTTTTTATTTCATCTTGTGATGATTCTCTATTTATATTTAGGATTTTATAGTAATCTTTATTCATATGGTTTATAATCGTAATAAATACAAAATTGTTTTATTTAGAAATGGTGAAAGAAACAAAGTTTTTTTCTCTTCTAATAGTAAAAAAAGTATTTTAAAAAAATATAGTCAATTAATTGAAGAAAAAAAGCCTAAATTCATAACAGAATATATCTCTAGAAAAAAAGTCATGTTTGAGTTAGGTGTGGTAACTACCGTTGAGTCGGAAAATGATGTTTATAGTAAAGATGAATTGGGTAGGGTTAAAAAGGTGGAGTTGGGGGAGTCTGAATATAACATTTTAAAAATGGTCCCTTACTGGAAAGAGGAATTAGTTTATGACCACACCACCAAATCTAAAATTAGATTTACTTCATTAATGGATACTTACCTTTCAGATTCTGCCTTTAAACAAATTTTTACCTTAAATAATAAATTAATAATACAAAATGACGAAATTATTAATTTATTTAGTCTTAAAACAGTTCAAGACTGTTTAAGGTTACTTGCCGTCATAGAACTTAATTTTATAGATAATGGTAGATTTGATTGTTTATTGGTTTCTGATAATTCCACAGTTCAACGTAAACAACTATATGATTTATTGGTGGGTTATGGATTTTCTAGAGAATTTTTACGTAAACAGTATACATATTAAATTTTATTAAAAATGTATTGTACTTCATTTATATTTAGTGAAACTGTTTTTTGAGTTCTATCTACTCTCACCTTAACAAATTCTTCTATTTCCATTAGTACCCTTTCAAAGTCTTTACCTTCAACGTCGATAGTTACCGTAGATTTTTTTATCTTTTTGTTATCTGTTAGTATTTCTGCGATGTTAGCACAGTCTTTAAGGTATACAAAATCTTTTTCAGTTTCTTCCATAATCCCAAATTTGTATTTTTACTATTTCTAATTTCAGATTTTTTTATCTTTTTAATATCTTTAATAAAATTAGTTTTATGGGTTTTAATCTGTGACTGGTCCTTTAGTATTTCCCTGTTGTACCAATTCGTTATCTGTTTTTCCTCCATCTAAATCTTTTTTAAATTGTGGGTAAAAATTAATATTAATTTCTCTCAAAGATTCTAAATTATTTTCATGGAATACTTTTTGTAATTCCATCATTTTTTTATTTAATAACTCGTTCTTTTCTTCAACATCTGTATTCCACTTAATAACTTTTTTAATTTCTTCAACCAAAATATTAGTATTTTTTTCATCAAATAAACTATAGAAAGAAATTAGTTTTGAGTTTTTGTCACTACTATTAATTTTCATCTGGACTACGTTACCTTCCTGTGTATTGGTTTTTTGTTGTAATATTTTTTTATCTTCCCAACTTAAAGGTAATTTTAAATCAATAATTATAAAATCTTCATGTATTCTTATTCCGTGGAATAATTTTTTAAATTGTGATATTTCTGAATAAAGTGACATATATTAGTAAATTAAATAGGTTATAAAATAGGATGTTGCAATACCCAGTAGTATTAAATCAATTTTATTTATAATATATTTTGTTGGTTCTGTGGAAAATAATTTAACCACAAATAAAAATACCTGTCTAATAATTATTAGTATCGAAAATATAAAAACTAATGTAAAAACCCAATTATTCATCTATTTTTTACTTTCTTCTAAAATTTCTTTTCTTAATTCTTGTAATAAAGCTTTTAACTCTTGTGCAGATTTTCTTGCTCTTACACCGGCACTTTTATTTTGTTTTTCAAAAAATTTTTCACTATCCACTTTTACACTTGTTACTAAATTTTCAATTTTATTTAATGTTTCCATCTTAATTTTTATTTTCTTTGTTTATATAAGACTCCCACATTGCTATACTGTTGATTGTCTTACTTAGTTTATTAACTAACTTTATAGAGTTTTTCACTGTCTCTTCAGTTGTAGAATCGGTCCTATTTAAAACTCTTTCTAGTTCACCTTCTAACTTTTGTTTTTTTAGAATTAGTTCGTTTGTTATAATATTAATTATTCTCATGATTTAAACTTAATAAATGTTTTAGTAGGTGTCAAGTTTTTTATTCTCTAAACTTCTATCTAAAAGAATATACATCTCTAATAACATATCTAATTCTGATTTAGTTTTTTTTGTGTGAAGGGTAAATAGATGTAAAAAGAAATTTTTTAATTTTTCTGCGTTTCCTATATCAGTATAAAAAGACTCTTTAAATAAATTCCAAAGATAATCTCTATGTTCACCTACTGGTTCAAAAAATATATTTTCTCTTGTAAAATTATTAATTGTTTTAGTCCAACACCAATCGAAGTGTCCTTTGATGTCCTCTTCTTTATTTATAACATCATCTCCCAAGTATGTTGATTTTATTAAACCGTATACAGAATTTATAAAGTCGGAAAATAACTCACTTCTTTCGTGATTAATATTGTGGACCTTAACCCACAAATTAATATTGTCACGGCTTACGTGTTCGGTAACATACCTTAAAAACTGTTCTGGTGATACTTTTTTTCCCATATCTTTTAATATAATAAAGATAGCAAAAAAAGTAAGATAATAAATAGAGTTATTGGGTGATTTTATTATAGTTCCACAATTTTTTCATCTCTTGTACATCTTCGGATACTTCTTCTTTAACTTGTACCACTTTTTGTACATCAGGTGTAAACCCTCTTAAGTTTGTCATTGATGCTTTTTCTTGTGCTATTTTTTCTTTTCTTCTCTCTACAGATTTTTTTATTTTTTCACCTAATTTACTAGGTACTACATTCCCTAAAGCTTCACCATCCTCATCTGTTTGAGCGTTTCCTGTTTCATTAGAACCTTCTAGGTATTTTGTTAACCTATCCATATTTTGGTTGTGTACATCAAAGTCTTGGAGTCCTGGATATGCAAAATCCTCTACAAACTCTTCATCTTCAGTTGTATTTCTATACATGGGTGACTCATAGTCGGTTTTAGAATTGTTTTGGTGGGGAAACTCCGGATTTGAGTTGTCTTTTACATCTGTATAGTCTTTCATTTTTTTCGCTAAATCTTTATGGTAGGTATCGGTTTCTTTTTTCGATGTCTTATAAGCTTTTTCAAAAGCGTCATATCCTGGTAATGATGCCTCTTCTAGTTTATCTTTTAGTTTTTTACCAATAATTTTCTCAATTGTTTGTCTAGTAGATTCGTTAGTTATAGATTTTTCTTTTTTACTTTCTTCCATAACCTCTTTTACCATACTATCTATTGTGTTTTCTAAAACCATTTTTTCCGCCATTTCTTCTGCGACAGCTTTCAAGGCTTCTTCTATAACTTCTGTAGTTTCTTCTTCTTTACTTTCAGATACTCTATTTTCTCTAAACTTTAATCTGTCTTTTTCAATTTCCATAGCATTCATTTCTACTCCTTTATTATCTCTCGCTAGACTATGGTTTTCACCAATTCTTTCTACAGCTTGTTTTATTATTTTTGTTAAATCTGGTTTTTCTGCTAATATTGACATAGTTTCTTTTTTATTATAAATATCTATTTATTCGTATTTACCACCCACATTAGAACCCATCGTATATATTTTTCCTATAGGTGTATCCATTTTTGCTGTCCCAACTAAGCTAGTTATTGGGGATTTATAAATACTTCTTCTTATTATTTCTTCTATTTCGTTTTTTACTAATTGTTTTATGTAATTTTTATCTTTTCCTGTTTTTTTAGCTACTTCATTTATAGCTGTTTTTATTTTTTTATTTTCTGTTAAATCCAAAGCGTTTATATCACCTTGGTTACAATATGGAAAAGTTTTACATCTATCTTTTATTTTTACGAATTTACCTCCTGGCCATTGAGTTTTTGCTCTGCCTCTCCAATTCTTTAAATTTTTTGCTAAAAAAGCTGGTGTAGAATACTGTCCAGAGCTTGATGCTGTTGTTGCCTCCTCAAATTCTTCTTTTTTCTCTTTCTTTTTTTTCTTAGTGAATCTAGGGTCGTATCCCATTGGTACCATAAATGCCCCTGCACTTGCTGAAGTTGTGGCTTCTTCCATTTCACCTTCTGTCGTTTTTTTCCACTCTTCATGTGACTTTTGTGGGTGTACTTCATTACAGTCATGTTTTTCTTCTATCTCATACCCACTCCTTATGTCTTTAGGTACTAATTCTTTTGCCTTTAACACATCACCCCCTTCAGCACCTAATTTATTAAGTGAGGATTTTATACTTTGTCTTAAATTATCTTTAATTCCCATTTTATCTTACTCTTTTTATTTCTGATTGCCACATACTACGTCTAAACCAGAATGTTTTATACAACTCTAACATAACTTTACTGACGATATCAACAATTTCTGTTCTAGTATTTCTACCACTTTTAATTTCTTTTGCTACAACTTTCTGAACTTCACTTTTAAATTGTGGCTTAGACATGAAGTCTTTTATTTCTTTTCTAGCAATTCTTGCTATTTCGTCTTTATCTGTTTTTGTTAGTGCCATTACTTATAAATACTACTTAACGTTAGATACGACCCAAGAAGCTGTAACAATTGTTGCTGCACCTAAAAAGAAGTGAACTACTGGTTTATTATACCACTTAGGTCTTAATTCTTTTGTCAAATCTATATACAAATCTATTCTTTGATTTAGTAAGTTTGTTTTTTCGTTCATAAAAGCTATATGGAGACTATCTTGGGTGTGTAGTGTTCTATAATTTATTATTTGTGTTTTAAGTAGATTAATCTCTAGTTTTTGTAAACTATCAGTTTGTTCGTAGACTTGGAATAGTGAGTCCATTTCTACCACCTCCTTATCGGTAAAGGTGTGTGTTTGACTAAAGACCCATACTGGAGTACACAATAATAGTATTAATATTAATTTTTTCATTACTAGTTACTCTTTTTAAGTCTGTCTTTTAATGCTTTTGCGGATTGTTTTCCTGTTTTCTTTTTTACTTTAGGTTTTTTAGTTTTAAGTTCTTTAAGCTCCTTATTAGTATCAGCAATTTTTTTCTTTGTAACTTTCTTTTTCTTTTTAACATACTTTATCTTGCCGTCAACCTCTGACGTTTTATTTTCATTACCCCTAATATTCTTTTTAATCTTTTTAACTTTTTTACTTGAGTTGGCGTTCATGAACCAAACAAACCCTATAAAAAACCCTATAACACCTAGTACCCATTTCCATGATTTTTTTAAAAATTCCATAGTTTTACTCGTTTTCATCTTCCATAGTTTTAGTAGATTTTCTGTCCGCTAGTACTTTTGCCCATTTAACTGAGAAAGTTTGGTAGTAATCTTTTAAGTTGTTTAGCATTTCCATTGATTCGTCATCTACTTTTATCATATTTCCAATTATATAAACACCGTTACGTTCCCCAACACTATAAAAAAATTCTGTATCAAATTTAACTAATTTCCCAGACCATTCTACATTATTCTCATATATGTTTAATGTGTTGTAATCTACCAAATCAGAGACTTGTTCAAGAAACTCTTCCATGGTTTCTTGGTAAGTATTTTTTTCTTCGTCAGTTAATGCAACATCTGAAGTTGTATATCCATGGACTACTATTTTACCACTGGAAACTTCGTAAGTTTTTGTTTTCTCGGTATCCCTCTCTAATTTAATATCCTCTACTTGTTCGAACATTAATTTAGATTTATTTAGAAGAGATTTCATCTCATCATACATGTCATCACCATAATTTCTATGGTTATTTGGTTTTATTAATTTTTTATTTTTCATATTAATTCAAAGTTAAACGTTGGGTTTATGTCGGTCCAATACTCACTGTAGTTACTTCTAGATACAACACCTTTAAAGTATTCTACATCTTCCATAAATACATTATGTCCAGTACTAACTTTAGGTATATTATATTTTTTACATATTTTACCTAAAACTTTACTGGTTTCTTTTATTTGTTTGTCGGTGTAATAATCCCAAAACAGTTTTCCTCTCCATTTTTTCTCACACACCTTACTATCATAAATATCCCCTAACCAGTTAATATACTTACCATCACTACTTCTTCTTCTTAACCAACCATCATTCTCTAAAGATACCACAACCACACCTTTTTGTATTTTAAATCCGGGAAGAAAAAAAGTTGTTACGTCTTTTTGGTGTAGGTTAATTACTTCTCCATTTTTTTTAATTAAGTAGTTTGGTATTTTTTTGTATTTTCCATTATTCCTATGTTTAATAGTTTCTAAAAAATATTTTGCGTCTCTGTTAGTGTTACACAATAGTACTTGTCTATTTTCTTCCTTTGTATTTAAGTTTGTTTCCACTTTTTATTTCTTCACTTTCTATTTTATCAATGTTTTTAATTAGTAGGGTTTGGGTTGTATCGGTTAACCTATCTATTTCTACATCATCATCGTTATAAGTAATATTAAGTGCTTTTGCTAATTTTTCAAGGTCTTCTACTTTTGGATTTAGTGGTTCGTGTTCTTCTGATTTTTCAGTTTTGGCTATTTCTTTACTTAGGTTTTGTATTTCTTCTTCTGTTAAGTTATCTGTTGTGGTTATTACATTATCGTAATGTAATCCGTCGTTACCATTTTGGCCTATAATGTTCATTCTGTGTTCGTCTATCTGTTGTTGTTTTTCTAACATTTCTTCTAGACCTTCATCGGATTCTGGGTTATGCCAAGATTCCGGCATTGGGTATTCTTTATCAAATTCCATTCCTTCTGGAACTGACATTTTTACGTCTTCTGGATGAATCCCTTTAATTGTGGTAGTAAGTTCTTCTGGTCTTTTTATTTGGGAAAACGCGAAGTTTGCTGCAACTACTAATGCTATTGCTAAGGGGTCAAATACAAATATAATAAGTAATAGAAACCAATTAACCACCTCATTCATTGGCCTACCTGTTGTTTCAGCCAAATATTTTAAAGGTCCCAATTCCCTTTGTTCTTCATTATTAATCTCCAAATCTAATAATTCGGTATCAAGTCTCATTATAGAATCTTGTACCCCTTCTAATTTTAGATTAATACTGTTTCTATCCACAATTGTGGATTCTAATTCTTTCTGTAATGCTCTTCTGGTTGATGAGGATGTAGTAGTGATTACTTGTTCTGCTTCTGCATCATAATAGGATACTTGGGCAGGATTTGATAGTGACGTTCTTAAATCAGTTATTGTTTGATTTAACTGAGTTTTTTCAATTATTAAATCTTCTTTATTTTCCTCAAATCTATTTTGTTTAGTTTGTAGTACAACTACTGATTTATCTAAAAATTCTGATTTGGTTGCGGTTTCTTGGTAGGCACCTGATAAGAAACCATATATACCCCCACTGGTAATTAAAATAAGTATGAAACAAGCTACTGAAAGATATATTTTCAATGCTCTATTAATAGTATCCCAGTATTGGTATAACAATGAGGCTACTACAAGTTTTGCGAATTCTAGTGACCCCGCCATTATTATTACTTGGGTTGAAGCTCCCGCAAATAACTTACTTAACCCGAAAACCGAATAGAAGGCTGCTGAACCTGATACTGCCAATGCAGATAACGCAATTAATAATGGAAAAAGTGTTTTTTTCATTTTTATCTTTATTGATAAATATTAGTCACTTAGGTAGTCTAATAAATTATAACTATCATTTCTTAATTTCCTTAGAGCTTTTTCTTTAATTTGTCTTACTCTTTCTTTAGTTAGACCTATTTCGTCACCAATTTCTTGTAATGTCATGGGCGTATTATTTAATCCGTAATAATCTACTATAATATCTTTTTCTCTTTCATCTAAAGTAGACATTAAATTGTATAGTTCGTTTTTTAGGTTAAACTCATCATTAAAATGTTTTTCCGGGTCGTCAGCATCTTTATTCTCTATTAAATCTATTAGTGTGTCACCTTCTTCATTAATTGGTCTATCGTAATTAATGGTTGTTGGTAATAGAGCCAGTTTACTATCTAATTTTTCTATTTTTTCACCTGTTTGTTTTTTCTGTCTATGTAATTCCTGTATTATGTTTACTGGTAGTCGTATAGTTCTTGCGTTTTCGTTTAAACATTGTAATATAGATTGTTTTACCCACCACACAGCATAAGAAATAAATCTGAAACCCTTTTTCCAATCAAAATTCTTTATAGCTTTTAATAAACCGTAATTACCTTCGTTAATTAGGTCGGGTAAATCTACCCCTTGTCCTTGGTAGTCTTTGGCTACACTAATAACGAACCTAAGATTACCCTCTAGAAGTTCTAAGTGTATTTTTTCTATTTCTCTTTGAGTTGTTTCTGGGTCTAACATTTTTTTAGCTAGTTCTTTTTCTCTTTTAGGTGTTAGTACCTTAATTTTTCTCACATCTTTTAAGTAGTGTGAGATTTCCGCTTGATTTATAAAGATGTTTTTTGACATTATATTATTTTTTATTATTAGTATTACAATTTGTGTACCAACGCTATATATCTGACTTTTTGTCAGGTTTTACGATTTGATTACAAAAATAAAAAATAATTTTTAATTACACAAGTTATTTGGTAATTTATATTAGGTAGGGTTTTAAGATGTCCATCACTTCGGAAGAACTTTCAATACAGGTTCCTTCATCAAATAAATTTTTATCTTGCACAGAAGGAATGTATGTGGTATTACCAGAAGTATCTTCCACAATTAATACGGGTGTATACCACGGTAGATTGTGTTCTCTTTCCGCGTCTATGTAATTCCAACGATTAGCTTCATTTTGTTTATTACCATTTCTTGTAATAGAAACAGAAACAAATGGTATATTTTTTTCTTTTAAAATTTCTTTAATTTTTGTGCAATCTTCACAGGTATCTTCCGTAAATATTGATAATTTGTACTTGTCTGTATTTAATTTCATATGTTAACTACTGTAATTATTTAAAAATTTTATTTCGTTTTTTGTTAAACTGTCCATTCCAGTTTTATTAATTTTATCTAATAATTCATCAAGTGTCAAGTCTTTTGTCCCTCTTTTTTTGTAGTTTTCTTGCATATTTTTCTTAATTTGGACCATTTTAAAATCTACTAAAGACTTTAGTTGTTTTGTTAATTCCTCAGCTAAAAGTGGGTTTACATAATTAGGTTTGTTGGTGTGTGGTTTTTTACCAAATAAATGATATTCTAAATTTTGGTCTAATCTATAACTTAGTTTTCTGGGTTTTGGCATTAAGAAAAATGCTGCTACGTGTGGTGTTAAAAATTCGTGTAGTATCCCATCAACGTCTTCAAACCCCATATTAGATTTTAAAGACATTACAATTACGTTATCTCCAGTTATAAAACTAAATTCGTCACCCACTATTATTGTTTCCATAACATCTTTAATATTATTTACCAAATCTGGATGTACATTTTTAGTTTTCCAATTACCCAATAAAAAAAGAAAATATGTTTTAGTTCTTGTTCCCATACTTTATAAATATTTTATTTTATGTTAGAAACGTTATTTTTCTTATTAACGGTAATAATATTATCACCCCATTCTCTAACTAATGGATTATGTGTTATTAAAAATATATTTTCAAAATATTCTTTAACTTTATTAAAGAATACACTTACCTGTTCTAAATTTTCATTACTAACCTTACCTAAAACCTCATCAAATACGGTTATGTTAGGTCTAGGTAAACACGAAACTTTAGTAAGTACAGTTCTGATAGCTAAAGCGGATAGGGTTTTTTCAAACCCACTTCCTGTTGAGACCAGTTTTTCTATTTGTGTGTCATTATCAACCATCCAAAACTCAACTTCATTTTTGTTATTGACCCTAATTTCAACACAAAACTCAGTAACATCTGAAAGAAGTCTCATTAATTCATTATTTAACTTAGGAACTATACTTCTCATTATAGTTTTAATTATACCATTTTTACCGTAAACTGTTAGATACGCTCTAAAAATTTTATCCACGTCATTTTCTCTATTTATTTTTTCTATTTTAGTTTTTCTATCTTCAATAGATTTCTTGTGGGTTTCTAAACTATTTTTATTATGTTCTATTTCTCTGACAAGGTTTTCTTTTATATTGTTTAGTCGGTCAATAGTAGAGTTGTGTATTAAAATCTTTTTTTCTATATTACTATTATTTTCTAGTTTTTCTTTATTCTCTTTCCACCTACTTAATTTATTGTTTAATTTTTCTATGATTAACTCTTTTTGTCCAAGCTCGAGAACTAATCTTTCTTTTTTTAACAATTCTTTTTCATATTCATCAAAAACTGTTTTTTTGATGATTAAATCATTTATAGTAATATTTAATACTTTTATTTCCTTATCACTTACACCAATTGACTCCTCGAGTTCTTTTATTTCTTTTTTTAATTTAGTTATTTCTTTTGTGTGGTCAACATCTTTAAGTGTTTGTTTACATGTTGGACAAATTTCAGAATCTATTAAATTTTTTAGTGTTTTACTTAAATTTTTTAAATTAGTTTTGGTTTTCACGTTTTGGACATTTGTTAGGTCTCTCTCTTCTGTTTTTTTTCTAAGTAGTTCTAAGTCTGCTTCTTCTGGAATGTTTTTATCCCCATAAATTTTTAATTTAGATTTTAATGAGTCTAAATTAATTATTTCGTCATTTATAGTTTCTTCTACTAGTCTTGGGTTTACGTTTTGTATTTCTTTGTTAATGTCGTTTGCCTTTTGACCTATTAGTTTGTCTCTTTGGTTATTTTCTAACTTTAGGTCTTCTTTAACTTCTTTTAATTTTTTTTCATTTTTTTCATTAGTAGCCAATAATTCTTCTATATTTTTTTTTAAATTTTTAATTTCTTGTTTAAGTTCTTCAATATTGTATATATTGGATATTAACTTTTTAGACCACTCTGAATACATTTTTTTAGCTACACTTTCTTTTTCTTTTAGTATTTCTAACCCAACAAACCTACTCAGTACGTCTCCTCTTTCTGTTGGTTTAGATTCTATTATTGATTCTATGTTTGATGCTGTGGTTAATACTGTTAATAGAAAATCATTCATCGTACCTATTGATTCTTTTATAAAGTTTTCTGTTTCCCTTCTTTGTTCACCACTAAAATTTTGTAAACTACCGTCAGATTTTTTTTCTAAAAATTCTAAACTAGTACTAACTGACCATTCACCCTTTTTGGTTTTTCTTCTTTTTACTTTTCTAATAATCGTAAAATCTCTACCGTCTATTTCTACTTCACCTTGAACCACAACCTCATTTACACCCCTAAACCTATTAAATATATCAATTGCTTTTGTTGTTTTAGTCGTAGAGTTAAAGAATAAGAATAATATTAGGTCTACTGCTAGAACCGATTTCCCCCCAAAGTTTGGTGGGTTAGAGTCTATAACCGTTATTCCACCTAGAGAACTTACATCTAATTTATTATTATCACCAAAAGATAAAAAGTTAGAAAATTTAATGTTTTTTACATAGACTCTTTTGTAATGGGTATCCATACTTACTTCTTCTGACATTTTACTATTAACTTTTTCATCAAGTCTCTTAAGTAAATTAATATCTATTTGCATATTATTATTTTCCACAAACTGAGTCATTAGGTTTTTTTGGTAGTTGGTGTCCATAACATTTTGTTCTATGTCAATATCCAAATCTCCGTTGTCGTTTTTTTCAACCGATTTTGTTAAAACCGTAATGTTTCTAGAATTGTATTTGTTTTGAAAGTAACTTCTTACCCTTTTTAATTTTTCCTGTGTAAAATTTTCAGGATTATCTTCCCATGTTACTTTAATAAAAGGATTTTCTAATTTATCTATTTCCATGTTGTAAATATCGTATATTTATTAGTATAAATCAATATAGAGTGAAAATTAGAATTACAGAAAACCAGTACACACACTTAGTCGAACAAATAGACCTTAAAAGTCTTAGTAGAGACGTTAAAAAACTTATAAAGTACTGGGATGAGATAGATTGGGAGAAGGTGGATTCTCTTGCATTACGTAAGTTAACCCCCGAAACAATTTCTTATGCCATTAAACTTTTTAGAACATTTAGAGGTGGTGATGGTTCGTCTAGTCCGGACATTAATCCACTACCAACCTCTCAATTATATACTGACGCGGAAGGTAGTATTAATAGTACTTACAATAAAAGTAGATGGAATAGAAAACATCATGGTGTTGATTTGGATACGACTGGAGATGTAAGAAATCAACCTGTTGTGGCTACTTGTTTAGGGGAAGTTCTAAGGTCAGAATATGGGGTAGGTGGTTGTGGTGGTATGGTATTGTTAGGTTGTTATGATGGGACTCAAGTACAGTATTGTCATATGGATTTTGTAATACCTAAAAATACCATAGTCGGTCAAGTGGTCCCACAAGGATTCCCTTTGGGTATCAGTGGTGGTGAAAGTCCAGAATACGATAAGGCTGGTAAAAGTGATGGTGCTCATTTACATTACGCTCTTTGGAATCCTTATCCTAGTAATTCTATCAACCCACATATTGCATATCCTAACTTATTTCCTTCGGATAAAGGTTCTGCTCAACCAACTACAATGAGTCGTTAGTCTTCTTTAGGTGGTTTATTTTCTTCAAACCATTCAATGATAGCATTTAATCCCCAAACACCCCCACTAGCTAACATACCATCAAAAAATACGTTAGTATAAGGGATTAAAACCAAATCTGTTGTAGGTGAAAAAAATGCTAAAGAAAAAAAGAACCCAACCCATGTAGATGTACACATCATACATTGTATTAAATCGCCAAAAAAAGTTGACCTCATTATTACCCAATCTCTTGCGTTTTCAAATATACTACCATAAACTAGTATGTTTGACATTCCGTATGCTGCTATAATCCATATAAGTGTTTCCATAATTTAATCTAAATAAGTGTCGTTTAAGTTTGACGATGTCATGTACTTTGCTCTTCTATTAACTGTTACTTTTTTAAAGTGTTCTAATATATCGTCTTGTTCTTTTATTTTATTTTTTTGTTGTTCTATTTTATTTTCTTTCTCTTTGATTGTATTTTTATACTCTTCTAATTTATCCAATAATTCTTTATTGTCAATTTCTTTGGTAATTATTTTTTCCACTATCACTTCTTTTTCTACTGGAATTTCCTTAATTATTTCTTTTATTATTTCTTTTTCTACTGGAACTTCTTGTATTTGTGATTTGGGAAGGAATGGTGCAATACCATACTTATCAAGTGTAAGACCATCTTTAGCACATTTAATAATAAACGTATCTATGTCTTCTATTTCATTTAACTGACAATAGTCTTTAAATTGTTTGTGTTGTTCTTTATCAAGCATTTATTAAAATTTCTTTTTGGTTGTTTATATCTTCAATATCACTAATCTTAAAGTTGAGGTATGGTTGTGAGTTTTCAAGATTGTAAGAACGATATTTGTTAGTTTCTACATTATATACACCATATCCATGATTTTTTATACTTTCCCCAAAATTTTGTATAATCATAGAACCTACCATGTAAATTTTTCCCCCACCTGGAATATTAAAAGTTTGTCTTTTATGTATGTCACCCGCAAATACTAAGTCACAACCCACAAAACGGTCTAAACTATACCCTTCATCAAAAACAAACCCAAAGTCGTTAGAAGACCCCTCAATTGGTCCATGAAATAACCCTATTTTTAGTTTTTCACTTTTTTCTGAAATTTCAGGTCGGATATTGTGATTGGTTAAAGAGTAGACACACCATAATATATTTTCATCTTCGTAAGAACCCATATCTTTATAATAAGTAATGTTTGGATTGTTTAAACCGTTTAGTATTGGTGTTAGGGCATCCATTCTATCCATATTATTTTCTAAAAAGTCATGATTACCTATTATGTAAACACATTTACATATTTTAGATGTTTCGTTAAACCACCAGGACATTAAATTAATTAGTTCTGGAGTCATTTGGTTTTTTGAATGGACGAAATCACCAGTAAACACTATCCTATCTGGTTTAATTTTTTTCCACTCTATTAAAGCTTTTTCCAAAACCTTCTTATCTCTAGTATGTTGTTTATATAATTTTAGATGTAAGTCAGAATAATGAATTATTTTTTTTATTTTTTCCATTTTAATCTTTATTTCTATTATGTCTCCAATCTTTTATTTTTGACACAACCATTTTTAATGTACTATATGCGTCATCAGTAAAATATTCTAATATTTTTTGTGTAACATAAGTGGTTATTAAAAGAATTAGAAAAGATAACCAATCATGAACTAATATTCTATATGTTAACCATAAAGTAAGAATGATGTAAGATATTATTTGTGCATTTTTAATAATATTAAATATTAAAATATGTAGTTTCTTTTCTGGTTTTAGTATTTCTGTCAATTTTTTATCCAAAGGAGTACGCCAATAAAACCTCGGCATTATGTTGATTAGAATAATCAATAAAAAAGTAATTAAGAAGTTGTAGAACTGCCAAAATACAATATAGGTAAAGAAGTATATTATTAATATTGGTGTTGTATATAATGTTATCAATCCCTGTTTTAAGATTTGGTAGATAAACTTTACTAAACCACCAAAACTAAACTTTTCTTTTATAACTCTAAAAAATGAATCTATTAGGTATTGACTTTGGCTAGGGTGTTCTCTTACTTCTATTTCGTAATCTTCACCGTATAACACTTTTAAAATTTTAAATCTGTGATTACCTTCTAAAACTTTATACGTTTTACTACTCTCTTGGTAGACCACTTCAGGGTAACCATACACTTCTGGTAGGTATCCTTTTTTTTCTATACTTTTAGTTATATGTTTAAAAGCGGTGGCATTGTAGATATCCACATCACCTTTCAGGTGTGGTAGATTTTCTAAATCCTTAAGTTTAACTTTGATTAGTGGTCTTTTATCCAAAACAACCACTCCGTGATTGTCTACCTTTTTTGTGTCTTTTCTTTTTTTAGTGTGGTCACCATACCATATTTCATGTTTTGCCAATCTTTCTTTCATTTTTTCATTATTTTTAGGATTTCATCTTTAAAGTCATAACATTTTATTATTTCATATTTTTCGTTGTTTTCATTGAACCAAACTATATATGAATCACCCAACTCTAAGTCTGTATTTCTTTCCACAATTAATTTATAAAAAGATAGTTGGAGGGAATATGTATTTAACTCACAAACATCTAGATGGTTTAGTGGTTCTTTAAATTGTTGCCATTTATTTTGTTTTTTAATAGCTTTATTTGTTTTCCAATCCCATATTTCTAACTTACCTGATTTTTCATTAAAGAATAGTTGGTCAATCATTCCGGTTACACCCCATTCCTCATCACCAACCACAACTTCGGCTCTTACTGGAATTAATTTACCAAACGAATCATCATAAAATTTATCAAATAATTTTATTAATTTTATAACAGCTTTTTTACATTCCAACATATTCTCTTTACCGTCTAACGCATTAGATATTTTGTGGTCTGGAAAGGGAAATACTTTATTAGTTAGGAAATTTTCTACGTATTCATGAAAAGCGGACCCTTTCTCACAAGAGAAGTCTGCTTTATATTTCCATTCTTTTATTATCTCTTCCTGACTTATACCTCTTTCGTCTGCTTTCTTTTTAGACCAGTATTCTTTATCAAATGGATGTTTGTACTCACCAATAACCCCGGTCACAGACTTAGTTTTAACACCATTTAAATAATATTTATGTTCTTGGTCATGAAATTTTATATTGTTAAATTTTGCTAATTCTTTTGTTATTTTCATAATAATTTAATTCTTTTTAAATCTTTTACACCACCTAAATCACTAACATCTTTGTCTTTTGGTAATTTTATTAGTTGGATTCTATTAGTTAGTTTACCACCTTCTAGTTTTCTATATAACTTTTCTGCATCTTTCCAAGCATCTCCATCTAAACACACTATTATATTTTTTTTACAATTGTTATATAATTTTTCCCATAGTTTATCACTTAAACTTTTACCTAATATAGGTATTGAGTTTTCTAAAAAGAACATGTCGAATACTCCCTCAACTAAGTAAACGTCCTCTTCCCAATCTATAAGATGTTCGTTAAAGATTATTTTATCTTTTTCTGCTTCTGGGTTTTTATATTTATTTTTATGATTCACATAAGACCTAGAAACAAAGTAGTTAATTTGTTCATTTTCATCAAAAGATGGTACTATGATTCTACCACTATATTCTCCCTGAGTAGTATAACCTATAGAATATTTATTAATTATTTTATCTGTTATATTTCTTTTCCTTAAATAATTATAAGCTTCTTTATATGGTATGGTTAATTTGTTTCCTTTATTAAAAGATATGTATTCTCTGGGTAATTTTACATCTTTATATTTTTTTTCACTTTTTTTAATAAAATCACCACCTATTAACTCCCAAGTAGATTTATTTCTTTTATCACCCCACTTTAAAAATAGTTTATTTAGTGACCCATGTGTGTTGAATGTTTCTGAGCATGCCCAACACTTGTATACTCCCTGGTGGTAGTTAACTTCAAAGTTACCTTTTCCGTCTCCTTTATCTAAACCCTTAATATCATAAGAACAAACAGGACAATCAAAAGATATCTGTCCTTTGTTTGGGTAGTGTGCGTTAATTTCACCTAACACATCTTGTAATAATTCTAATAATAGGGGTGAGTCTTCCATATTTTAAATATACGGATTAAATGGAGATTAATCAATTACCAAATCTCTTTTTGTTTCATGTGACCTAAAACACATGCATAAGCATCACACATATCAAAATTTTCTTTTTTAAGAGTATTGTTTCTGGTATAGGTCCAAGTTAAATGTGGTTCTTTTTCTGAAACTTTTTGCCAAATAATATATTTTTTATCACACCCAACATCATATTTTCCAAACAATACTTTTTTACCCTTTTTATTTTCTGTAAAAAGACTAGGAAAAGCAAATTTTCTAGAGTTGTACGTTGATATGAATTCTGGTACTATACCCAGTGCTTCATAAATAATGTGAGTTATAAATGAATTATATCTAATCAGTGTTGCAACGGTTCTAATATTATTAGAATTAATTAGTGGTTCTTCTATAATGACATGGGTTATTCCGAAATTTTGGTAGTCTTCTAGTTTACTTTTAAATTGTTCTGCTTTTAAAAGCATTTCTTCAATTTTACTATTTTCCCCCTTTATTTTTGGTGAAAAATGGGTGAGTTCTAACAATTCTTTTTTCTGAATGTCAAATAATGCCCAACCTATAGTTTTTGTTGAGATGTCTAGTCCTAGTACTTTTGGACTGGTTCCAATTTTGTTCATATAACAAATATTAGAACTTTAACTTTAAAGTCAAGGTTACTGGTTCGTTTTTTGGTTTTTTAATAGGCCTATCAGGTTTTGCTATAGCTAAAAGTCTGTTTGAGTTGTCGTATAGCCCTACCTCGGTAATAAATGCATCTGTCACATCACTTAAATTCCAAACTTTTAAGTTCTCTCCATAGGGTGTTTTAAACTCAATACCAGTATCTGTACCTCCCGCACCATAATAAGGTGAGTTGGAGCTGGATGCTGTTTGATTTTCTGTTACATAAAATTCACCTGATTCCGCAGTTACATCAATACTTAATTCATATTGTTTTTCAAATGAATAGTAACTACAACTTGCAGAAGTACTAGAAGTAAAGTAGACTTGTGTATAAGCTGAGGATAACCTAGTTAAATGAGATGCTGCTGTTTTACCCCCAAATGTATTAGTTCCACCTGAAGAAGCTCCTGAGAATTGGAATCCTCTGGATGTATTACTTACAATTTCTGGGTTGGTTATAACAATGAATCCTTTGTCTAAATAACATATACCTACAGGTGTGTCTTGTGAAAGAGCATACGCTTTAGGTGTGTTAGATGGTGTAACCACATCTATAAATCTAAAGTTGTCTGCAGATGCTCCATCGTAACCTACTGGTGTTATATTTTCTTGCCACCCATCTGCCCAATTTGTTATACTAGTATTTGAATCGGCTAAAATTGGTTTTTTGATATTATCTGAAAATAGAAAGGCTATATTTGTAGCATTTATATCTGGTCTAGCGTTAATATTTAAAACACTCATGTTAGCGTTCCCAAAATATGCTCCTTGTGGTGAATTGTCAGAAGCAAAAGCTTCTGGTTCATAATAAGAACTATAAAGATTATAAGTACTTCCAGTATTATTCGGTATTTTTAACTTGATTGTTCTACCGTCTATTAACTCACCATAACTATTTTTAGGTAAATCGATAACAATTATATTACTTTGGTTTAAACCTGAGAATCCGGTTCTTACAAACGTAGAATTAAAAGTACTACTCTGAGCGGAGGTAGCGGGTAAATTAAAAGATGAATATAAATTAGAGAATGCTCTTCCATTCGTTGGGGTTCTTTGTACCGCTGTAAAAGTTAATGATGAACCTGTAACGGTATTCCATCCATTCCCACTAAACGGGACTAGGACACTTCTTAAAGATTTTTGGTTTGGTTGTATTTGTTTTAATTTTCCCATTTTATTTAATTTATTATGACCAGATTTTATAATTGTTAGACCTAAAGTTAGTATTTAAACTTAATGATGTTCTACCCGCAAAGTAAAGTTTTACTAAATGGAAAGGACTCCCACTATTTTTACCACTATCGTTATTTGCATTTCCTGGGAATGCACTTCTAGTTGATAGGTTTGGATTTGCGGGGTACGCTGTAAAAAACACTTTTCCCTGATTAGGTGGACTTGCTACTGAAACATATTTAGATGGTTGGTATGTTGCATTGTAGTCACCTGGTGTACCATAGTATGTATTTCCAGGGGTTGTTTTTGCTCTATCTATAAAGTTAAAACCTCTACCTGGTTTACCCATATTAAAATAAGTTATGGGTGTTTGACCCGCGTTTACACTATTTTCAGTAAAACTACTATTTTCTCTATACCATTTTAAAGCTGCTGTATCCATATTTTTATATTTCTTGTCCTCTTGTTACCTTTCTAAATAATGCTTTCCCTCCACTTGTTTGCCAAGTGGTGTTAGCTCCAGTACTATAGTTATGACCTCTAGGGTCTTGTGAAAAGGAAGATAAGTCTTCCCCCGCTTCACCATAAAATTTAAATGTTGCGTCATCAAAAATTCTATAATAATTTTGTGAAGATTTTGCGGAATAAGTTATAGATTCTTTTATCGCACTTTTATTAAATTTAAACCTAACAGTTACCTTACAAGGTTCTGCGTTACTACTTTCTACCGAATGTACATTAAAGGTTAATGGTATCGATATATTGTATTCGTTTATACTCACACCACTTAAACCACCTAAATAACCCCCAGAATAAGTATCTGTCATCCAATACTTATTACTTTGTGACGCAACACTAGTAAAAATAGTATCACACATTTTCATCATTCTGGTTACCAAAGTATAATATGGTTGTGTTTGTGCAGCAACTTGACTTGAGGATATCGATTCTCCATTATCTTTAGTAGGTGAAATATTAAAGTATGGGGAAGCCGAGGCTAATCCATCTTGTGAGTTATTCCAATTAGAACTATATTCTAAAGAAGATAGGAGTAGTCCAAATGTGTCGGTTGGATGTGTCGTTAGGGTAATTCTAGTACCTAGACTTCTATTATTATTAATACCTATAAAACTTCCTTGGTCTTTTGTTAATCTTTTTAGTTTAATTGGGTAATATGTTGGTCCATTGTCCATGGAATTGGGGTTCAACACTAATCTACTGGTTGGAATTGTGGTATGTATATTATCATATCCTCTATTACCGAATCCAGACTCTGTTAAAGGTATGGTACTTTCTAATTCTACGGAACTTACAAATCCGACAAAAATATTTTCTATTTTGGTTTCTTCATTTGACCATCCATTGTTCATATTATTCATAATGAATGTTGGGTATGGTTCACCTGTTGTGTTCCAACTACCGATACCCCCACAGTTTAAATAACCAATGTCAAACCCTTGGAATCCTATACCTGCATTCCCCGCACCTGTTTTATAATGTTGTGGGTCTTCTGCTATATGTGGTGAAAACATTAAAGAAAATGGTGAAGCTTGTTTTAAACCTTTTAAAAATGTACCACTAAAATCAATTCCCATATTTTGACCTCTCCCTCCATTTCTAATAAACGCTCCACCAGCTAAAGCTAAACCATTATAGTAGGTAAAATCTTTTTCTGGAACCAATCTAACCGCTTCTGTTTTAAAACTATTACCATTATAAACTTTTATCTCTTCCCAAAAATCTAAATATTGTCCTACACCATAACTAGAAAGTGTGGTTAAAAATGTTTCATAATCAGTATCAGTTAAAACACCCAGTGTAGTTTCAAAATATGTTTTTAAAGAAGCTTCTATTGTTGTTGGGTTTAGTGATAATATATCTTTGTTGTCTTCTATATATTTGGACACAAATATTTTACATAGTGTGAAGTAGTCATGTAAGTAACAATCTATTTCTAAATCACCCCTATAATACTTTATAGTATTATTAGTTTGTCTAACACCTACAGCTACATATTTTTTGGTTGGTTCGAATACTTTGTTACCTTCTGGTGTAGCCCAGATAGTATTTCTTATATCGTAACCATTATTTATAGCTTTTCTAAAATTTAAAATATTACCTGTAACCCCAGGAATAAACCCTAATTGTGGGGAGTCGTTTACTGTACTTGAGGTGTCCGCGTGTTTTTTACTACTTCTATAGTCTATGTCACAATCAGATAAACTGAACTTTTGAAACATATTTAGATGGTTTGCACCTTCTATTATCATTCTTCTACCTTCATCTGTTAGTAGAAGGTCTAATGTTGTTGTACTACCACTTTTTATATAGCTCATTTCTTTGTCTTGTTATTATATAATTATCTACTAATATAATTTTTATTTTAAATACAGGTAAAACAATCCCCATTACAAAAAGAATTTTCACCTAATTTATCACACATTAAACAAAATACCTCTTTATCTCCACATATCTCGTCTAACTTAAACCCATTATGATATAAACAATTCATCATTATCTGTAAATCTTTAGTATCTACTACACCATCACCATTAAAATCACCAACTAGTGTATTTTTTAAACTGCTTGATGTTGTGTTCATTAGTGTAAGAAAGAATTTTAAATCTTCCATACCTACGGTTCCACTATTTGTAAAGTCCGCACATGTAAAACAACAAGTAGGGTAGTAATTACTACTATTACTACCTATTACCCAACAACTATTATGTAGACCACTTTGGGGTTCTGGAATTTCTCCCTCTTCCTGTGTTTTATAATTCATCCACATTGTGGATTTTATAGGTGTTACACCTAATGAGGTCTCATAAAAATTTATCCTATTATTATTAAATGTAAATCTTGGTCCTATAGAAATACTAGCGTTTGTTCCATAGTCCGCGGAAAATGTTAGGGGTTCACCCCCTCTAGAATCCGGTAAGTCATAAAAACAATTAGAACTAAAACCACTAGCATTATTTTCTCCAACACATGACCCCACACCAACAAATCTTCTATAATCCACATCATTGTCCGACAACCCAAATTTGTCTATCTTATCCATAAGTCCACTACAACTAGCTAAGATTGACTTTCCATAGTCAGAAAGATAAATTCTACAAGTATTACCGGATAAACCCTTATTGTGTATGTCTAAATATGCCATTAAAAATCAATAGTTATTACGAATTGTTGGGTCCCCGTTCTTTCTACTGGTGACTGAAATTTCGCAATAGCCATTAAATCAGGGAAACCATTTTCATTATCAAATAAGCCTATCTCAGTTATCCTTGGATTTGTATAAGCCACCGAATTAGTATAATCTACCCAAGTTGGGTTTACTGAATTGGTGTATTGGTTTTGACCTATTTGTACTACATGTCTCATTTCATAAATCGTTGCCATTATATCCGTCTCAATAGTTCCATAAAGAAAATATTCATCCCCAAACTGTAGTCTTTCGGGTTGGGACTTCTGTGGTATTGTTATAAATTGGTTTAGTGTGTACCCAGTTTGAGCTGTATAGCTTGGTCCACATCCCGCAGTAAAGTCATTACCTGTTAAATAGAATGTATGTCCTATTAAATTAGTAGCTGCAATCTTATCACCAAATGTGTGATTAGGTATATGACTGGTCACATCTTTATAATTCCAACTTTGTGGAGCTGGGTTCATCGATGCACTTCCATTCGCAACAAACTGAGTAAGGATATATAATCTATCTGCCTCCCAACCAGTTCCTGGTAAAGGTGATGAGGTTGGTGGTGTAGTGGCAAACGGACGTAAGTATGGAAATTCACTCCCAAAACTTATACCAACATCAAATAATGGTTCTACACCATTATAATCTTCGTAAACATAGTAGTTACAGTGTAAAGCGGATGTAAATCCAGAATTATTAAGGAACATATATGTTACCCACAATCTCCCAGGTGATGATGCAACTCCTTGAGCACAAGGTTGTTCCCCAGCTGGAAAACATGAAGTTCCCGCTGGTATTTTTGTTGTTTCAGCTGCTGGTAAAGTATAACTTCTATTTGATTTGTAAGACATAGCTGCCAATAACTCTTCATCATCAATAATTAACATTTTATAGTCTGGATAAACTTTACCCACAATATTAGGTTGGGTACCTGTTCCGATATTGTCATCTTGTAAATGGTAATATCTTAATCCAGGGTCATTCATATTTGAATTCGGTGTGGAGTACATGTAATGTGGGTCCTCACTGAATATACTGTTTTGTGGTGGGTCAACGTAGAATGTTTGTCCGTATAATCCTTCGTCTCCAGCACCTATACCATCACCGGAACCATTAATATGTTTTTTATGCCACATCAACCATGGAAGATGTAGTTTAAAGTTTCTAGCTTCACCTATGCTAGAATTAGGGCTGTATGCATTTCTTTTCATGGCAAATTTTTCACCATAAAAATCTGTAGTTGTTTTATTTGTATAATGTATTAAACCAACACATTTTTGTTCATCAGGTAAAACTACTCTAGTGTTGTACTTAGAATCGTAGTACCACGACCCCCCTTGTACTTGTGGGTGGTAGTGGTCGATATATTGGTCACTAAAAGTTTGTCCATTATTACTTTCGTAACCAAAATATTCCTTACTACTACAATAACCACTAGAACCATATTTTTCTACCCCTTCATCAACACCAGTAGTTGTACTATTAACTCCAGCCACTTGGTGTGTCCAATTTATATTCATATTCCATATTTTAACATCATCGGTAGACACATTACAACAACTATTAAATGATAGTGTGTCGTCACACCAGTAATTTATTGTACTAGCTGAACTATAGATACTCTCTGTCGTCATAGGGTTTGCTGAAAGTGGTGGGTATACATTTACATGTACACAAGTACTAGATTGAGCGGAATATAAAGCTGAAGGTGTTGCGTAAAAATTAGGTAAATTTCTATCTAAGGTTAATACTATATTGGTACTACTTTGTGTGGTGTCTGTGTTACCTCCAATTACCTGGTAGAATAATGTTTGTGAAGCTGCACTATAATTTAATTGTGAACAATATGTAGACGTATATTCATAAGTTAACGATATAATATCCCCTATACGTGGAGTATATGGATGTGGACTTCCGGTACAACTACCACCACTAAAAATATTTAAGGTATTTAATCCTGTTAAAGCTGAAAAACATGCTGTCCAATTTGATGATAGAACGTACTGACCATTCGTTTCACCAGAAAAATAAGTATATGTACCTGTGTTAGCTTGAGATACTGTTTGAGTTGGTACCTCAAAAAACCCTCTAGGTGCTGCTGTATTGAATACCTCTACGTGTTGATGTTGTGGTATTGTAGGACCAAAAGTACTGGTGCTTCCAGTAACTACCGAATCTGGTAATGGGTATTTTACATGACCTTTATTTTGTTCTGGTATTGGTGTTAGATTTTGTGCGTTGTGTTCTGCTTGTAAAATATTTAATCCGTCAACCATACTTGTTGATTGCAGACTAGTGTTGTAACAATCATAACACATTTCACTATCTCCAAGTTGGAATAGTCCTATGTTTAGTTTACCTTCGGACAATTTTTTCCTGCCAGCGTCAGTAAGTCTGGCCGCGATAGTACCCTGGGTACTGTTTTTAATTATATAACTCATAGTTTATTAGCTTTTATCATAAATATATTTTATTTCGTTTTAATACCCAGGCATCCCCACATTATACCCACTCTCAGCGCTAGGGTTGGAACCTGGTGCTTTAATTACTGCTGTTTTAGGTGAATAGAACACATCTCTACTAATAGTAAATGGAACTCTTTCAGTATTAGTAGAAGTTGTTAAAATCTCTCCATTAATTAGTGGATAATATCTATTAACTATAACTTCATAGGAATAACTTCCTGGTGATGGTGGATGTATGGTGATATTTTTTACTATATTACCCAATTGTTCTGAACCAACCATTTCCTTATATTGTTTAATCAAATCCCCATTATTTCTATATAAATTAAGTAATATTTCATCTTCTACTCTAACTTCTTTTAAATACGATATAGGTATTTTAGGTGTTTTAGTTATAGTTGTAGAAATAACATTATATATAGTTTTATAAAACAATGATAGTGTATCACCACTTTTTAATAAAGACGTATCAGTCATTAATTGGATTTGTGTGTCCCCAACTCTATAGTAGTCTTTTTCTGCAATTAAGTTAGTCCCATTTAAAAATACTGCTTGTGTACCCAAAGCTTGTTTTTCAAAATTAATAAAATAATAACCATTTCTTTCAAAAAGTGTTTGGCTGTTATTCGTACTCACTACATCTGGTATGGTTACACGTTGTGACCAAAGTCCACCTCCCGCATCATACACCACTTGTACAGTATCACCATTTACTACAGTCTCTCTGTGGAATTCTATTTTCATTGTACCAGGAGTAAATTTATAATCACCTAATTTATCTATATTACGATGTGGTAGAGTAGTAGAAGCAGCACTTATACCTTCAACCATAACCACACCATTAACGGAAACTAAAGGAGAACTATATAAAGAACCAGTTCCATTATCTAAAAATATTTTATAAGTCGCTGCTGAGTATGGTATGTCTGTATACACATAATTATTTAGACCTGGTGAGGCATTTGGTTGGTATGGTTCTGATGTGGGGTTTCCACCCATGTTCATACCCGTACCACCACTAATGTTTGGTAAGCCTGAAACCGTAAAAACTTCATTTTGTAGAGTAAATGCTTGTGTTGGATAGAAAAAGTTATCTACTGTCAAACTAGGTAATGGTGGGTTGGATAGTAGAACCATATATAGGTCACTATTGTAAACTCTAGCGTTTGTTGGGTAATTGTCTGTGTCCACCCAGTAATCATTGAATGAACTTTTATCTTTAAATAAGTAACTTGGTCTAATTATATATTCCCAACTATCGTTTGTTGTGATAGTAGAAAATGGAATATATGTTTGTGCACTCATTATAAAAGCTTGTTTTGATTTATTTATTCTAGTTGGTAGTGTGTCAAATATAGCTTCATATACTGGTGTTTGATGTAATTCTTCTTTTTGAAAATTGTAAGGGTATATTCTAAATTTAGGATATGCGTTACCGAAAATGAAGTCTGTGTTGTCCCCACCAAAAGTAAATTCCATGTTTTTACCACCAACTTTATTAATGTTATATGTTTTTAATATTGGTTCACCACCTAAATCAGTATTTAACTTTGTCCCTACGTTGGCAACCCCTGTCACGTCTAGGCTTGGGAGTGGCATAGTTTGCATAACAACATTAACATTTGGTCTTATATTTGGTACACCTTTGTTACAACTAAAAGTAGCATTACATGGATTATTTCTACTAATATTTGTGGTTGTACCAGTTGTTGCTGTAATAGATATTGTTGTTGTTGGACCGTCTAAATCTCTACAAGATGGTGCAATTATTTTATTGTCGGTTGGTGTTGCACTGAACTGCACGTGGTACCAAGAACATAGGGATTGGGAGAAAGAAAATAGTCCGATTCTTCTGGAACCTAAATATTTACATAACCAATCGTTCTCTACCCAACTTTCTGCACTTTGTGAATTACCCGACCAAGTGGTTCTATCTAATAAATTTAAGTTTATTTCATAGTTAGAATTAAATGGGTTAGTAGCACCAGAAGCTTTTGTAGCACTAGCAGCACTACCCATAGTGTCGGTCATTTTTATATTAAAAAATTCACCTAATAACCCAGTTCTTTCTACTTTAAGCCTTATGGAACCTTGAGTATTCCAGTTACCAGAACCAGATTGGGGTGTTCTAGTACCATTATTAGTTAGTATTGTTGATGTCATGACACTTTCGTCCTCCGAAGTACACCCCCTATTACAATTTTCAAAAGTTAGGTAATTGTATCTAGGATTACCATATGCTCCGTTTGCCACATTATCTCTTAAACTTATTGAGCCGTTTTGATTAAATAACATAGATAATGTGTGTGTCACACCTGACGGTCCATATTTTGCGTCTATATCTCTAAAAGAAGCTAATATCATACCAATGGTGTCGTCATCACTACCTGTGGAGTTAAAACTTGTTGCCCAAGTATAGTTATTATAACTACACCTACTAACCAAACCTGTATATTGATTGTTATTAGACACAGATGTTGTCGCAAATTTTGACTCTGTAGAATTTGTAAACGAACTAAATCTTGTAACTATATTTGTTGCTCCCTTAACAGTAAAGTCATCACCATCCACTGGTCTTATGTTTACCCCAAATGTAGAATTTATAACTCTGTCGGTTGATACTGGATTTCCACCACCTGTTTTATTTTGGGTAGACCCCCCACCACTATTGGTTCCAGCACCGTAGTTTGCTCTTGGGTCATAAGTTACCCAAGTATAGGGTGCGTTTCCTGGTACACCATTCTGTACATACAAAAATTTGTTTATAATTGTGTTATAGTAAAATTTACCAATATCAGTTGCGGCAGATGTTATTAACCAGTTAGGACCAACATTATTACCTTCTTGCATACTACCATCACTATTAGTTAAAGCACTAGAACCTAAATACCAATCAGTACTATTATCAGTTAATCTAGTTTTTGTGGTTCCTGTGTAAAACCACACATATGGGTTTTTTGTATATACAAGACCATTACTATCTAATCCAGTTGCAAAATATATAGTTTGTACACCTAAACCATTACCGGTTGTGTTTGGTCCAGTACCTGTAGAAAACGACATGTTTCTATAAGCACGTGGAACCCAAGCTTCCCACTTAGAAAATATCCTATCTAGTGAATATCCACTAAAGTTTCCTCCGTCATTGAAGTCGTAGGTTGTACAACCTGTTTTATCTGATGATGTCGTACTTGTACCTGGTTTATTTTCTATAACTGATAATGTATACATACCATTTTCTATATTTGTAAATGTATGTGTTGTATCTGCTGTACTACCGTAATGCTTTCGTACCCTTCTACCGTCTTTATATAACTCATAATTATATGTGGATGTTTCTGTTTTAGAAGAACTAACGGTTATAGTACCGAATTTATTCGGGTCTAACACACAATCATCATTAGTAAGTGAGGCCACTATTGTTGGTTTAGTAAACCCACTAATACCGAAAGTTGTTACTCCGGTTGAGCCACTAACATCAGTAACAGTAGCTTTGTAAGTGCCAGGACATAGATTTCTAATATCAAAAGTAGTGGCGGAATATGAATTTACACCCGACCAGTTTACTGTATAAGGTGAGGTACCACCAGAAATTTGTGGGTTTATAATACTACCTTGGCACTCACCTTCTAATGAATGGGTTAGTATGAAACTATCAAATTTTATTTTTCCTATAAATGTTGCCATATCTCTGTTTTATTTTATTACTTACAAGGTTCTTTTAAACTTATACACTTTCCTAAAGATTCACACCAATAGAAACCATCTTTACAAAAGTTCTTTTCACTTGGTCTTGATTCATATTTTAAATCATCATTACTTACTGTTTTAATTATATCCTCATACTTTTCTGGTTCTTTTTCTTTTATTTCTTCTAATTCTTCTTCGGAAACACCTAAAATCTCATTTAGTGGTTTAGTTGGTTCGTCCCCAGCACCTCTTGGGTCTACTGGTTTATTATCAACACCGGTAGTAGTAATACAAAATAACCTACACTCTTCCGCTGTTTTAAATACTACTAATTCACTATTAGTTGTATATAGACACCCGGATGAATCATCACAATAGTAACCACCAATTTCTTTTTGAGGTCCTCTAGGCCCTAATGGTTTACCACCTCCTCTAGGTGTTCCACCACCTACATTAGTTTGTGTACCACCACCTCTTGGGTCTCTTATCATTTCCTCACAAGTTTGTGTATCTTCATTCCAAACTTCATTTTCTCTACACCCATACTCATCAGTAGATGAAATTGATTTTCCATCTGGACCAGAAGAAATAACTTCATTATTTTCTGTTACCGTTACTATGATTCTTTCCCCCTTTTTACGAATTAAGTCAGTTTGTGTTGGAGATGGGTTGGATAATTCACAATCCCCAACTATAAATGGTTGGCATATACTGACATCACCAAATAGGTCCATACCCATAACTGATGGTAGGTTTATTCCACCCATTAAGTTAGAACAATAAGTTGTAGCTGCTTGTAGACACTCTTCACAATTTGCGACATTTAAATCTGTGATAATATTAGTCGTACCAAAAATAGAGTCAATCGGTATTAAGTCTATTCCGAAAACTGATGGTATACTACTCAACGCCGATGTAATTCCTTGACCACAACTACAGTAATACCTACAAATAGATTGTTGTGGTAGTTTAGTTGGTGCTGGGTTTGAGTGTGATTTATTGGATACCACCACTATTTCTTTTCCATTTATAGTTAATTTTTTATTGTAATTAATTAATTTTCTTCTTTCTGGTAGAGATTTATGTAGGATATCGTATACGGTTTTAGGTTTGGTTGCCGTACAGGGTTTATAAAATTTACATTCTGGTGTTACAACAATAAAATGTTGTACCACCCCACCACCTATCTTTTTAAAAGTATTTCGTATAATGTAGGACTGAGATACACTAGGGAAAGTGTAATTACATGTAGCTCCATATTCATCATTATAGGTTGGTAGGTAGAAACAAAATACTCCATTATTTTTTAGTTTTGTTAATGATTTTTTATCACCTATTTCTAATGTATAGTCTTTTATTTCGTTGGACTCTATTAGTCTTTGCCACTGATTAGTTGGATTATTTTGTTCTATGTCCCATACTAGTCTGTTTTGTGGTGCTGTGGTATCTACAAAATTAAGTTTTCCGAATGTGTTACTTGTTACTGTAGGTCTAAGTATATTACCACAACTGGTGTCGGAAATATATAGAGTACCGTCCATAGTTTTAGTAAATTTATTAGGTCCTTGTACCATTTGAAATGGTAGTGATTTTTTAGAACTATCAAAAAATAATTTTTTACTTACTATGTTACTAGCAGAACTAAGTTTTACACCCCTATAATAAGGTGATTCTATTGTCTCACCACTAATACCTAATCTATGACCTAAATTTACGTCTATATTACTTACCCCACCTCTTTTAGATGATGTTACCCAATTAGTATTATACCTCAAAACAACTTTATCTCCTTTAATTAATGTAATTAACCCAGTATCTACTTTAATTGGTATTTGTTTGGTAAATATAGATGACGCTGATACTGTGGGTAGTACACAGTTTGTAAATCCACTACTGAATTTATCCATGTCTGAAACATCCAAAGTTAGATAGTCGTCACTCCCACCATCTAACACACTTCTACCTACTGAGTATAGTGCTAAGTTGGTTCCTGTACCTGCTGTACTAGTTTTAAGTATTTGTACATCAAAATTAAACTCTTGTATCCCACTATCTGAAAACCCATCTTCAAAACAGTATTTTCTTTCTGCTCCAGAACCACAATACCTTAATCCCGGATGGTATTTTAAATTCGTATCTAGAAGTACTGTCTCCGTCTCACCTTTACCTTCTTGTATTATAGAAGTGTTTATTAATCTTTTTATTTCGTAATCAGAAGAAGGGTAGTTATCTGTTTTTCCGGAGGGGTAATTAACTTTTAAATAGTCACACCATTTTGTATCTGTATATTTAAAATTTAAATAAGCTTCATAAGTAAACCTATACACCCCACTTGTTTTAGCGGTATATTCAAAATACTCAATTGGGTTGGAGTTATTAAGTTTAACGTATCCACCATTATCGTCGTATACTTGTGGAAAAGCATAAGAGGTGTACATTTTACTATCATCATTAATTAAGGGTAGTTTTTTGTTTCTTTCTATATTACTAATAGGAATACTGGTCCTACCAGAAAATGAAGACCCACTTAAGTGTATATCGTAAGTAGGTTTAACTGTTTCGTTATTTTTTAAACTATAAGTAAACCCAGTGTATGTACCACTTTTATTTTTAATGTCATAAGTACTAAAACAAAAATCTGTACTACTAAAACCACTTATAGGTGCATATGTAAATAAAGAAATCAATGAACTGTGTGGTTCATCAGTATGTGTTTTACCTACCATTGCACCCTTATCTGGGTGAACATGATAATAACCTATATAGTTTTCTCCACCAGGTAATATATACTCACCACCCTTAGTATATAAATTATTTTCTCTACCTATTTTAGTTGGTCCTATCTTACTATTTTTTGCTGGACAAATTAGGATTGTGGAGATGTATCCATCTACATCATAAGTAAATCTTACATCGGTAAACTTATCTAGGGTACTTCTTTCTATCCATTGAGATATTTTGGTGTATGTCCTTTTAGTAATTGTGGTTTGTCCTTCATTATTAACTACTGGATAAGTTTCTATATTACCTATTTGTTGGGTTTTTAAGCTTTCTGAAAAGGATATTAGTTGTTCTCTACTGGTAAATTCAAATAATATACATTTTTTAGAACTTTGTATAATTTCGTTGTTTTGTAACTCTTTTATCCAATTTAATGGGTATATCTCTTTTCCATCTTTTTTTATACTAATACTAGGTACGATTTCGTTATTATAATACTCTCTTGATATATTATACGGTATTTCTATAATATTACTAGATGGTAAGTTAAATTCAGATAAATTAGTTAGTGGTTTAATTTTGTTATTTACCGTATAGACTTCACTTTGTTGTAGTATTAAGTTTTGCCAATTAAAGTTTTGTTTTTTTAATTCCGTATTGTAATCGAATATAACTTCTCTACTCGCCAACTCTTTTTGCCCTAAACTAATGTAGGTTGTATTTAACTCTACCTCTTTGTCCTCAGTAATAATTTGTTCTACTGGTTTTAAATCTAAGGTGTCACCCACAATAACAACATCTTCATCTATAGTAGGTTTAAAAGTTAAACTGTGTGTGTATTGATTACATTTTTCACTCAGAATATCTATATCGAATGTTGGGTTTGTGATTTCACTTACTCTTATGGTGGCCTTTGGTAGGACCATTTGTATCGCATGTGATTTTCTTCCTTTTAGTTTATCAAATTTTTTAAGAGCTCCTGCACTACCTAAATTAAAATAGTGTGGGTCACTCAAAAATGCACCATAACCTTTTCCAGTTAATTCTTTAAAACCAAAACTACCTTCACCATTTTTATAAACTTCTAGTATTAGGTCACTTGAGTTTAGGTTTACTATTCGTAAATAAGTTTTTGTTTTAAGGTCTTGGTTTTTGAACTTTAGAAACATTCTTTCATTACCGTTTGTATCTACACTATAGATTGATTCTACCGGTTTGTTAGTATCATAGGTATATTCTATACAGAGTTGTTTTGATTTTTTACCTCCGGATACATAAAGTAAGAATCTTAGTTTTTCACTAAGTACTCTTAAATCTATTTGTGTTCTATAACTTTGTTGTGCCATGTTTTTTTAATTAATAACCACCCCCACCAGTAGACATACCTCCTCCACCACTAGACATACCACCACCGCTGGTAGTTGACCCACCACCACTAGTACCGTAATTAGACCCTGTTTGGGTACCACCTCTTCTTGGTGTTGCTGATGTTGTTTGTCCACCACCTAAATCATACTCATCAATCCACTCTAAACCACTATTACCAAAATTTTTAAATCCTGATACACATAAAAAATTATGCGTACTACCTTGTTTAGTAAATAAATCAAAAGAACTAAATTTGTCTTTATTACTATGAAATTTATTTGCTAATATCCTCATTTCTTTATTAACAATATCACTACCAAATGGTATGGTCCTGTTGTTAATATTGTAATTGTTTATGTATGTCGATACCGGATTAGGTGTTGTCCCACTAATAATATTACTATAATAAGTGGTATTACGTTGTGGGTTCGTTGGTGGTGGCATAGTAGATGCCATAGTTCTAAATTGGGGTGCTAGAAAAGAAGTATATCCTGTTGTCGCCGCAGAAATAACTACTGATGGTATAATAGGCATTGTAACTCCGGTCATACTATAACACCTATAAACAAATTTATCTCTATGGAATACCGAATTTTCTACTTTTACACCACTTGTCCATAATGTTGTGGATGGCACCATCTGTTCTATTATTCTTATCCAGTAATCACCCAGCGACTGAGCATACTCCAACATTTTACTATATGTATATTGATTATTTTCTCCACATTTTTTCTCTAAATAATCAACATATATTTTCTGTAGGGTTGGGTATCCACCAGTTTTACCATCATTAATGGTCATTCTGTTTTTGGTATCAATAAAGAACTTCCAAAAGTCTTTGGAGAAGTTTTTAAAGTTAGAAGTTTTTGCGTTGAGTTTTGGGTCCGTGTTATCCCATTTTCCGTCTTTTTGAGGGTAGTATAAAGGAAGGGAGCCTCCACTAAATAAACAATTATATTTAGCTGATTGTTGCCAAACATCGTAACCTAAACCTTGTCCAATATTTAAACTTAAGTTTACGTTTTTCACATTTAAAACCAATCTTTCATCTTTAACCCCATAATACGCTCCTCTTTCTTTAAATTCGTAGTCTCTTGTAACTGATTTTATCCCACACCTAAGTCTTTGTATATTTGTTACATATTTAATTTTAGATTGCAACATTTTTCTCCACAGTGGGTGTGTACCATTTTGAGCTAATTCAGAAAATTTATCAAAGAAGGTTTGTTTTCTTTCTTCTAAAGCATTACAAGATAGTTGAGCGATTGTATGTTTAAATCTAGTTTGTTCTTTTTCTTGAAATTCTTTTAACTGGGCTGGCAGTAGTATTATTGGTCCAAATTCATTTGTTGGACCAACAATATAAACTGGGAAATCTTCATCTATAATGTACTGGTCTTTTTGTTCTCTAACCCAAGACTTTTTATCATCTATTATTCTTTCCAAACCAAAACCAAAATGCATTAAAGGAAATCTCCAAAACCTATCTAAATATGGTGCTGTAAACTCATTAGAATGTTGTCCCATAGTCCAGAAACCACCCCACGTAAACTCTCTAAATTTTAATTTTACCGTTGGTGTACACCCAGTAACTGTTGATGTTTCTTCGTTAACAATTAAGTCGGAGCTGTGAGTTTCTGTTCTTTCAAACCAACCAGCTCCTCTTTGGAAAAAGTAGTTATTATTTACTCTTGGTTTAGTTGGGTATCCGTCTTGGTCAATTGGGTAGTCTTCTCTGTTGAATGGGTGAGCGGTTGTAGCCGTAGCAGTAAAAAATGTTTGGAATGGTATACTATACTTAATCATCCCTGTTGTGTGGGTACCGTCTTTTAGTGGTTCCCAAGCCTCTTCAAATCTTTTAGTGTTAATTCTTTGGTCTGCTAATACCACATACTCATTAAATTCCACTAATGCTGGTGGAGCACCTAATAATTCCAATAAAAATTCTATGGATTTTCTACTTCCTTTAGATTTAAATAAGTGTGAAATATTAAGTAAAATTCTTCTGTATAGTTCTATATCTAGTTCCGCGGGAGTTTTACTTAATGAAGTACCAGAATATAATGGTGTACTTACACCTAAAACCCCATCTAGAAATTTGGTGTTGTTAAGTGTGCTAGGTGTTGTGAATCCTAGTGTTTGAGCAAAGTTTTTAATTAATTCGTTTGGTATATTTTTTTTACCATCATAGGTAACGTTAGTCATATACGCTATACCATCCACAAATGTTTTTATATCATCAAAATTCCTACCATAAACTTGTAAAGTTTTTTCAACTTTTTGCCCACTAGTATCAAATTCTTTAAGTACATCAGTAGTTAAAAAACGAGAAATTAAATTAGTTTTTTGATTATCCATCTCATCACCTAATTCAGCTAATGATTTTAAATAATTAGTATAATTTATGGTAGTAACATCTAAATTAATTTCGTCTTGTAGTGGCCAAGTTTTTTTAATTTCGTCTATATATCTAATTCCCTGGGTTGTCTCACGTACCATATTAAAAGTACTTGTATATATGGGTGTGACATCTCTATCAATTAACATTTTTTCAACACCTAGGAATGTTTTAAATTGTTTTTCACTAGTATCTAGTGTTGGTTTTACATAAAATTTTATCGTCGTGTTACTACTACTTCCAAATGGTTTACCTTCTACTTTAAATGTTATTATATTTGTACCCACAGATTGTGGTGTAAATTCTTTTATTTTATATTCTTTAGTTCCTAGTCCACCACTGAAACAAATACAGTAATCTTTAAATTGGTTTGTTAGGTTTCTTGTCCTTACGACTCTTCCCTCCGCTATACCAGTTAGTGTATTTGCTGTTTGTCCAAAATTATTTAAATTATTTATAATTTGTTGGGGACTTATTGGGTTATCTAATAAATTTCCATTAGTTGTAAATTCTATATCAAATGGGTTAGATAATACGTTTACATTTACATTAAATGTTGTGGTTTCTTCACTATTACTGTAAACTATGTTAGAAGCTGTTATGTTACCACTAACTAAATTTTCGTCTATTCCGTCAACATATATAGCAGCGGGAAAATTGTTGATTATGTTTTGTGTAGCAACACTAAATCTTTTTTTTAGTGACCCGTATAATACTAGATTACTTATATCGGAAGTGTCCGTATTAATAAAAATTTCTAAGTTATTTTTTACGGTTGCTTTAGCCATCTCTAAATCACCAATATTTAAACTGTCTAAGGTGATAGGTGATGAAAAAGTACTAATTTCTTGTTGTGGTGTGGATAATAATGTTGTGTTTTGTGGTTGGGTATTAAAATTACCCATTGTCATTTGTGCAGAACCATCGGTAAGTTGTAACCCAACTAAATTATCACTAAACGTATCTCCCCCATGTCCTGGAGCTGGTGGGTATCTAAATTTATTACTCGCCATAGTACGTTAACTTGTTGTTACATTGATGAATGATTTATTAAAATCTATATTGTTCCCTCTATTTTGTCTAATTTCAAATAACTGGTCGTTAAATTGGTCTCTTACCTCATATAAATCATATTGTGCATATATGTTATTATTACCTGATAAGTCATAAAGAGTGTATATCCCGTCATCAATAGATTTACTCTGGTTACCATATAAAGAAATAGCTAAAGTTTCAAAGTCGTGGTCTACCATCTCAATATCTAGGACTAATGGATTAAAGAAGGTATTAGTTATCACAACAGATTGTGCCGGTTGACCTATAAAAGGTATAGCGTTAGGGTTATTTGATGGGGCACTAGTAGGTGTTAAGGTACAAAATACTAAATTAGATTCGGTGTTAGTGTAAACATATCTAGGTGATACTTGATTTGGGTTGGTTAAATTGGCGGGTACGGGTTCACAGTAAAAATTAGATGTTACCACCCTATAAAAATTATTTATTTTTTCTCCACTCGCTTGTAAGTATTCAATCCTATACCCCACTAAAGAATGTGGTCTGAATCTACTTCTATATTGTGCTGGTATTTGATTTAGGTCAAAAACCAAACCCTTTACGTTTGGTAGAGACGATAGTATTCCACAATCAGTAATTGTTGTTCTAATTTCTATTGGTCTTAAATAAACTGTATATATTCCTTTATTAGAAAAAATAGAGCTAGGTAACCTCAAATCATATAGTCCCCCTAACACTTCAACACCAGCATTACCACCAGTAGTAGTTGTGTGAAAGTGTGGGCTCAAAATTTGGTTTGCGGGTATAGAACTTATAATAGAGGTATTTGTTGCATCTCTACTTGGTGTGAAATGCACAATTATCTGTACGTCATCTGGTAAAACGTCTGCTGGTCTTTTTATTCCGTATGCTCCTAATGCCATCTATTATAATTGTTTATTTATTTTATAAAAACCGTATCCATGTAATTGTAATTGTCCCAAATTAAATGTCTGACCTAACCTTTGTATTTTTTCAAATACAGAAATTTTACCTCTTTCAATAAATATACTAGACCTAGTCTCTGGTCTTTCTACAACATTCATCAAAACCTCTTCTTTTGTGAGTGGTTCTATACATCCCGAAGTAAATACTTTTGTAAAGCCCATATTGTTTTATATATAAATATTGTGTTTATGATTTATTACTTCTTCATATTCATTTAATAATATAGGTTCTGTATAAACTTTACCAGCTTTTAATTTTTTTATTTGTTTCCTAGAAGGAAAGGTAAGTGAATTTTTCCATAAACCTTCGATTACTGGTTTACCTTTTTCCCATCTAGACACAACTCTACCATCACGTTTAACCCACTGAGTATATTGTAAAATTTCATGTCTATATTTTTTCTTATATAATGTACCGTTTTTTATACTTTCGTGTGCATTTCTAAAATCTTCTTCTATGTTATAAAAATTTTTTTTATCGTGGTAGTATATATCCAAAAAGAAGTCAAAGTCAACCAGTGCAGTATGAGAACATTCTACCAAACAATTTCTAATTTTTAAATTATCTTTTTCTGTATAATCAGACATCATTATCATATCAACATCCCAGGTGGCCCAGGGATTAACTCCTTTAATTATATTAGCAAATCCACCAATAATTACAAATTCGAAATCCTTAAACCAAGGTCTTTCTTTTACTTTATCATACCAAAGGTTAAATCTCTCTATAGTTGGTCTGTATAGTTTTTTTTCCACTTTTACTGGACCAACTTCAAATTTATAATATTTACCAAAGTCTTCCATTATATCCATTCGTATGGGTCAGCACCGTTAGAGAAGCTTGGGTCTGTACTATAAGGTAAATCCTCACAACAATCACAATATCCAATAGCTATCGCGGTTTGAGTATTTTGACTCAGTGGATTATAATTACACATTAGACAATAACGTCTAGTAGTTGGGAACAATGGGTTAGCAATATGTGCTGTTACCATAGCTGTTTCGTCGTCACATTTACTACCTGATGGGTCTGGGTCTGTACCTGAACCTGATGGGTCCGGGTCTTCTCCTGAACCTGATGGGTCTGGACCTAGATTCTTACATTCTACTAACGCAGGATTAGCCTGATAACAAGCTGTAGCACAAGGTATGTTTAGTGGTATGTTTGGTACTATTACTGTTGTTCCTGGTGCACATATTGAACCATAAATTGGAGCGGGAGTGAGTGGTTTACAACAACAACAGTCTTTATCTCCTGATGGGTCTGGACCTGAACCACTAGGAACCATACCAGCACAATCTTGGTCACATGCCCACCAAACAGCAAAATCTCCTTGATTTAGAGCATTTGTTGATGGTACTTGTGAACCGTCACATGCTAGACCTAATAAGAAATTATCATAACACACCGAAGGGTCATAAGTCGCATACCATTCTGTACCTGTTGAACCATAATCCCCGATAGAAATATAACAACATCTATCTCTTGGACTATAAACTACTTCATTGAATCCCCAAGGTTGTCCTGGTGACCATATACTCACACCACCTTGTCCATTTCCTACAGTAATCCCTCCAGGACTTGATGTGTATGGTGTCCATAGTCCGTCTAGTTCGTTTTTAATAACAGTTAATTGAGTTCCAATACAGTTTGTACATCCCGTAAAAGGTTGTGAATTACAACAAGTAAGTGGGTCGTTTGTACAAGCTGAAAAACTTGAGTAGGGTCCTACTTGACCTAGTGGTAATGGCATACAATTACAATCTAATGTTACTAAATCTTGTATACAGTCATAGTATTGACAGCAATCTTGTTCACATGAAGATTGACTGGCGTAGGTACCAGTAGTACCGGTAACTTCATAACAATAACATGGTTGGTCTACGCATCTACAATAATCCCAATTAAAGTTTAACCAGTAGTCGGGGTCGGTATATGGGTCAGTTGACCAGTTGGGGTCTGACATTAAATAAGTTTCTACGTCGTCAAAATCTATATTATATGGGGCTCCTGGTGTGGAGTTCCAAGGGGTACCCGATGGATATATTCCACAAGTATTAAGTGCTGAAATAAAATCTGTCCATTTACTAAAGTTAGCAGTTAGTTGGACACAGTAATTACCAAAAGTAGTATCTAAGTAATTTACACCAACTACATAAAAATAATTTATCCCGTAAAGACATCCAGCATCTAGACCTCCAAAATCATTAGGGTCATCTAATAAGTTACAACCCTCACAACAACCTTGTACATTATTAAAACCGCCTGGTGTACCATCTGTATTAGGCATTTCCCATTTTCTAGTTGGTACTGGAGTGTTAGCGTTATAAACTGGACCTACAAAGTTATTTGGTGCTGGGTAGACCGGACAGAATTCCATAGCTCCTGTATTGTTTAGTGGGTCTGAATATGTTCTTAGAACGTCTCTTGGTGTTCTTGCTGTACACCTACCAGTGTCTACACCTGGAAGCGCTGGACTCCATCCTCCACCCCCACCAGGACAATCACCACAACATGTCACTATACCATCACCAAATTTTGCTTGTTTACTTAAACAACTCATATCAAAAACACCCGGAAAACACTCCCAACCAGTAATTGGTCCCGGTTCTGGACATTTTGTATCACAAGGAATCCAAATTGCCGATTGATGTAAAGTTTGTTGCATGTTATTTATATCATTTAGATATTGACCATAATATATTGATGGTTCAGTACTATAATTATAATGGTCATAGACAAGTACATAACAACATGTTGGGTCAGCTCCTGGGAATGGTGCTGCTAAGACCACAGCACCTAAGGTATACGCTTGACCTGCTACCCAAATAGGTACGTTTTGTACTGCCGCGGCCGTTACTACTTGGGTTTGACCTACCCAACTAGTTAAACTAGCGTCAAGTATTTGATAGTACACCCCTCCCTGTAAATAACACTCATAACAATCACAACATCCCTTTCCACCATATAAAACTGTTGTTAGAGAAACAGCGTTCTCACACTGTGTTATTGATGAATACACTATCGCCCCACCACAACCACTTGGTACTGAACCTGTAAATAGACATTCACATGTTGGGACACAGTCATCACATAAGAAATTACATTCTATTTGGCAATTGGCCATACTAGAATATGGCCCATATGTACATGATGCTGGCATCGTACCCACATACGAAATACACCCTAATGTATCAGAACAACAAAATTCTACGTCAGGTCTATCCAAACAAGGATACGCCCCATATACATTTATAGATGTCTGTGTACAATCATATAATGAAACATCACACGCTTGATTTCCCCAATCTAATTGACAGAAAGAGGTTCCTGGGGGTGCTACATCACAACAAAATCTACAAAATCCTTCACAAATTGCTTGACTACCAAAAGAATAACAGTTTGGTGTGCCGTATAAACAAGGTTGTGTAAATCCAGGAGATAGTAATCCCCAAGAGTTTAATGGGTTTGGTGGGACAGCACCCCCCGCTACACTAATACAATTAGAGGTAGATGGAGTTGTACCAATAAAACCACTATCATCACACCACCATTCTCTAGGAACTACTGGTTTACAATCACAATTAATATGTGTTAGTTCACATAAAGGACCAGTAGTAAAAGTTACTGACGCTGTTGAGTTTGCGACAAACTGACACTGTCCTAAACCTATCGGGTCACACTCCCAAGTACAATAATCTTGACAGTTGCTTAAAGTTATAAAGGGAGCTATATTATAATTAGGGTCACCAGGATATATAGGTTGACATCCTGTACCCCCAAAACTTTGACCACATTGCCATAAATTATCACAATAATATCTAGGTTCATCACAACAATCTAAACCATTACCTAATAAAGTTAGACAGTTAGTTAGGGAACCATATGGATATGTACCCATTGGGAATGGTACAATATTATTTGGGTATCCTGCCGCTGGGATGATAGGTGGGTAAGAAGGATAACCACCACTATATATGTTATCACTCTGATTTAAAAAATCTTGTAGTACCACACATCCGGTTTGGGACCACGGTAAACCAGACCCAATAGGACCTTCTTCACAATAACACCCAGCGTGACATTCTTTTAAACCACTTGTTCCTATACAATCTACATTATCATAACAATTTTGTGATGTCATAGTAAATGCATTATTTATAATACATGAAGATGTACTACAACCAACATCCGTACATTGGTATGTTTGTGCACTATATGCTGGGTCACAGGTAGGACAGTTAATTGGTGTTACATTTATTACATTACCATTGACATCGTAAGTAACGTCAAGAGTAAATGGGTTTGGTAGTGTCTGTTGGAAGGTACAGCTTTCCCAACAATTAGGTTGTCCGGTAGGTGAGGGTCCGTCATCTGGGATAAACCCATCACAATCTAACACCCCATTAAATCCGGCGGCTCCAAAACCTAAATTAGGACACATACAAATATAACAACATTCCGGAGAATCAGCATCAAAATGAGATACTGTACTATACATTGGGTATCCGTTACCTGGGTATGTAAACGTACCCATATGGATTAATGGTTGTACTATCCCATAATTAGTCCACGTATAAGCCGAACAACAATCACATGTTGAGTCCGCTGCTTCATCACATCTTTCATCAATGTTATCTGTTGGGTTTTCTACTGCATAACAATCTTGTATTGAACAGTATGGGTTGGAGTTGGATGCTGGTAGTGGGTTAATTGGGTGACAACTACCAAAATTGGACGTTAATGCTGAGAGATAAATACAAGGGTAGAATCCTGTTGGTTGTACAGTATTCGAATAAGACGTGGTTAACGCCATTTGCCAATCACACTCCGCATAACAACACCCTGTTTGTTCACAACATTCAGTATGAGAACTGTAGGGTCCATTTGTACTTGCACTATATAACCCTACTATTTGAGTTGCGTTTGCAAAATATTGACAACCATTACCATTAGGACCGCCAAAATTAGGGTCATTAGGGTCTATTACAATCCAACAATCCCAACCAGAATCACAACATTGTGCAGATATCGCAGCCTGTGCTGTTGCATAAGTTAAAAGACCACTTGCGTCAGATGCGATACCATTATTAGCTCCAAATATATTACTTCCTGGTGCTGTTGGTGTAGGACAAGGTGTTTGAGAATAATAATTTTGTGATACTGAACAATCACAAACATAACAAGTAAGAGGGTCCGTACAACCAGAAATACACGGAATTTCTTGAGCAAATGGTGCACAGTTATTAGTATAACAAGGAGTACACGGACTAGAGTAATATCCCAAACCATAAGGGTCTGCTGGCATTGGATTGTATACAGCTGTAGGTGTTGTACATGACCACCCACAAGCTACTGGTGGATTTTGACCTATTCCAGGTGCCCCACCGTTATTTAATGCTTGGCAATCAGCTAGTGTTTGTGGAGCACCAACTGGTCCCACACCTAAACTATTAACTGGAATTGTAGAGAATGGAGACATAGTACAACCCATTTCACAATCCCATTCATATGTTTCCACACAACAATCCGCTTGGCAATCACTCAAAGAATATGTAGGGGCTTGGTATAAATCAAAGTTAAGTAGTACATTAGCTGCTGACATACCGTCAGGTATCATATTTGTTAATGAAAAATAAAGTGCTTGATTATTACATGCAATTGTTATACAACATGGAGCGGTTGGTGTCGCACAAGAAAAGAGTGGTGGGTTACACCATTCATTACAATCAGTTTGTGAAGAAAATACAAAAGAGAATGGATAACCTGCAAAGTTATATGGGTATCCGTTTGGACTTGTTTGTCCAGGATAAATAGGTATACACGCACCACAATCATACTGGTCGTCACAAACCCATCTTTCTGGGTAAGGACAGAGTCCATCATTAAAGTCTGTTAGACAAGAATCATAAAATGTATTACCAATAAAAACCATTCCTGGTGATGGAAAATAACTATTTATAACTGTCGTACTAGAACCTGAAAGTGGTTCACACCCATAAATACCAATATTTAATGGGTCTGTGGGACATATCCAACTTATACACCCAGTATATTCCCACTCTGATGATGAGGTAATACCTGTAGGTTCATTTAAAGGTCCACTCTGTAAAGCTTTATAACAATTTCCATGTGTATCAGAAATAAATTGACCCGTAGTGTAGTTAAAACCGTTTTGATACACTCCTCCATTATTTGACATTGGTCCACCAAATATTGCTGGTAGTGTGGGGTCATTACAAGGTACTAATGTACCTGTAGGACAAGGTGCACAATCACAATCTGGAAAATAACAACAAGGTTCCCAAATATGAACTTCACCTAGACCTCCAGGACCTGCTGGGTCAGTCCATACACCTTGATTAGTTAATGCTGGTGGTGTTGCCGCCCAAGGAGATGTAAAGGTTGGGTTACTTTGGTTTATGTCTCTTACCGCCATATAACAACAACATATATTACCAGTTAAATCGAAAACAATGTCACCTTCCAAGTAGTCGGTGTTTGGTGACCAAGGTATTCCCTGTGATGCGTAATTAGTATTGGTTAATGGGTCAAAGTTAATAAGTACTGCTTGTCCTGCTGTAGGACCTGTTGTTGTTCTATCTATATATTCATCTTTTTCTTCACAATATATACAATCTTTAATTGGACATTTATAACATTCTTCACCACCAAATGCATTTGCGTCCAAACCACAACTTTGTGCTATAAAAACAGTAACCCCATTATTAAAATCATAAAAATCTATAGGTGTACTAAACGAACTTTGTGTTGTAGATTGTATTGTGTAACCAGTAAAAATACTGGTTGCGGCGAATATCATTCCCTCTAATTGACTTTCTAACGCATTTGTTAGTGGATTTTCTACATCTCCACCAACTGGTGTCATTATATTTTCAAAATATCCAGGTGGTAGAAATAAACTATTAGAAGGTGCATTAGAATATGTTTGAAAAGAACCTAGACTACTTTCTGTTATCCCAGAAACTTCAAAACAAGGTGTAGGACTCATTCCTGTATATTGTAATATATCTATACCAGTATCTAGTGGTAGGTAATCATCACTACCTTCTTGTCCATAAGCACCATAATAGGTTGTAGCTGAACCTACATTACCTATTGGTAGGTTTGTTAATGGGTCGTATAGTGGAGGTCCAGTTATGGTTGTTTGATTTTGTGCTGGTTGAAGTCCTCCCGTACCAAGTCCCAAACCAGGACCTGATGGTGTATATCCTTGACCAAAAATATTTAAATATGTTAGATTTGGTACTGTTAAAGATTTAGATGTACTTTGTGGTCCCCACGGTGTTTGTTGTGTGATTGTTACAATATATGTAAAAGGAAGATTAGCGTAAGAGTGTACAGCGGTTAGATTACCACCAACCAAAGAACTACTATTACCATCACCCCAATCAACAGTAAAATCAGATGCTATATTTTTATAATATTCAAAATCTGTAGTATTAAATATTTGTACATTATAAGGTGTAAAAGCAGTAAACAAAAAGTTAGCAAAAACATCTTTTTGACTTATATTACCATCCCAAATAGTGTAGTGACCAATATCATTAAAATCTTGACTTAAGAATATGTCTACAGCACTTAGGTCTTGTCCTGTGAATGTATTCTGACAAAAACAAGGTGTCAGAGTTGGTGTAAACCACCCACCCAACTGACTTAAAACATTCAATGTTGGGTCGGCATTATAAATTTGGTATAAATCTATAAGTTCATTATAAGTTCCAATTGTTGGTGTGCCCGCACTCCAATATTGTAAACCCTTAAATTGTACCCAAGCATTACCATCACCATCCCTACACTGAGTGGGGTCATTAAATGGTGGTGATATTTCGTCCCATAAAATAGCACATGGTTCACTTATACTACAGTCTTTTAGTTCTTCGGGAAAGGTTGTCATATCCCCGTTTATTGCTGTTGATATTTGACTACCTAATGAAGTGTACATTGGTATATTTTCACATGCTGTCGTTTGTCCACTAACACTAGGCACACTTAAATTTAATGGCCATAAACCTGTGGTTCCTGTCGTACTACAGGTTGGTGTACCATAGAATTGACTATTTTTTCTGGTTATTCTAAATTTTTGTCTTTCCATTAAGGGTTTACGTATTCAAAAAAGTTTATTGGGTTACCCATTGTTCCAGCTTGTCCTCCAGGTATACCAGTAGATAGTGATAAACTGGTACACTCTCTTACAGTATAAGAGAATTTTGGGTTTTCTGTACTGATATTAATTTTTAATTTTACTTCATAGTAAAACCAATCGGGATATTCGTATACCGTAAACGGTAAACCCGTTAGTGGGTCTATAGGATTTCTATTTAGCATCCTAACTATTTTACCTGTTTTTGCATTAAAAAATTTACAAGACATGTAAAAAGTTTCATTTTGTATTTGGTCTCTATTTTTTAACCATTGTATAAAGTACCCTTCGGAGTATAGATTTTCACCATCACTTATAGGACCTAAAGTCATCTCTGGTAAAAATATGTCCCAGTTTGGACTTATTACCCCTTCAGCTAACTGTACCAAATATTCGTATTCTGAAGGGTCTATTGGTTTATTTACTTTTTTAGACTGATTTGCTGTTACTATAATAGAAAACATTAACTTTTGTTGTTTTCTGTACGGTGAATCATAATAATCAAATTTATAAAAACTGTTAGTAAATGATTTGTTTTGTTTTGCTAACTCTGAGTCTGTAAATCCTTGGTTTACATAAGTTGGTGGCATGGGATAGGTACTTGTCGTATCGTCATAAAACCAAAAATTATAGTATGTTGTATAATCATGTGTTGCTGGGTTTATAACTGGCACCACCCCACTGTGTGAATATGTTGTAGTTTCGTAGTCTACAATTTCGTTTATATTATCTTGTAACTCACTTTGTTCGTAAGTTTCTATTAATTGTTCTCTTCCCGCTTCATCAAAAGTTTGTCCTATAGGAATTACTACCCTATCATCAGATAATGAAGCTTTTATTTGTATTCTATTCACAGTCATCAGTATATGGACTTATAATATTTAGGGTTGACGCGGTGTAGTTATGTAAAATAGGTTCAACCAAAAACTCTATATCTTTATTAAAATAATGGGAATCGTTTAAATACGGATAACTCACCCCATTATAATTATCTTCATAAAATTCTATAGGTAAAATAGGCCTCCATCTAAATTCTTCAGCAACAGTAGAGTAGGTAGCGTATTGGGGTGCACTTAAAATCATATTAGCATTAACAATAGTATTCGAAAATTTTCTTATATGCATTCTATGGTGTGGTTGGTATTTGTATATAGATTTTACTGAGTCGTAAGACGCTCCCCCAATCTCATACATAGCTGCTGAGTTAAACTTTAAAGAGTGTCCTATTTCTGATATAATTCTTTCTTTTAATTCTAATTCGTTGTATTCCGTGAAAGCTCCTCTAAATGTATGACCACTTATAGGAAGGTTATCCACACCATTATTATTAGTTTGTTGTAAATTTATAGGGTTGATTGGGGCAACAGTATTGTCAACAAATGGGTCTACAAATCCATTTTTTTCAAAATTCCAATCCCAACCATATCCCGCAGGTGCACCACTAGACCAATCCCACATATTATTTCTATTAGTTGGTATGGTAGTTAAATATAGTTCTGTTAGAGGTCTATTAAGGTTATCAAAGTATTTTTCCACGTCAGTGTCTCTTGTAAAACAAAAAACGTATGATGGGTAGTCGTGTATTATAACTTCTTTAGCTTTTTGGTCTGGTGTTTTTCTAGCAACAAAAGCTCTACCTTTTTTATTGTAGATGCCTTCTTCAAACCCAGTTCTATCCAGTGTATAGTCGTCACTATTAGTTATCAATTTATGTTGGTGTGTGTAGTAGGTTGACCTACTTTCTAATATATTATCTAAATTTATAATTCTTTTAAATATTCCCACAGGATTAGATGGTAGTGGTAGTATCCCTCTCATATCAACATTTATAATAAAATCTTCAGTACCTTCAAATTCATTCCCTAATGAATCAACACTTAGAATTGTGAAAGTAGCTGTGGGTTGATTTATCACTGGTAAACCACCACTTAGAACGTTTGGTGCACCTGTGGTTAGATTTTGTACCAAATTTACAGCACCACTACCTACTCCTGCTGATTGTAATTCTATGTACTCCCCAACTTTTAATCCGTGTGGTACTTTTGTTGTAAATCTAGCTATTTCTCTTCCATTTATGGTCACCAATTCAACCTCAAAAGGTATACCATCACAAGCAGAAAAATCCATGTAGTCATTAGTACCTGGATTAACATAATATCTCATATCTTCACATCTGGATGAAAATACATAAGAAAGATATAAAATCTTATTTTCTTGGTAAGCATTTAAATTATTAAATAGTGCTGGGTTTCCAGGAGCTCCAAATTTTTCTCTAGGAACTAAATCAAATAACATTGCTGGTGGTAACCCCGTACAAGGTGGGCCAGAGTTTGGTAGTGAGATGGAAGCATCTGGGCACCCTAAAAAGTTAGGGGTAAAGTACATATATTTTAAAAAATTAGTATCTGTTGTCTCCCCACTTATTACGTTATTATATAAAACGTCTAATTTTCCTGTTACCCTATATCTTTGTGAGTATTCTCTCTCTAAACCAAATTGGTCTCTAAGATTCAAAACTAAATTTCTATCTCCCTGTATTAATTCTTTTTGGTCAGAAGTTAATAACGGTTGTAACCCAATATCTTTATCTTGTGCTCCGGCAAATTTTTCACTACCTTTAACAATTCTTATGTTTTTTTCATTACTCATTACAGTACATTATTTGCTAACTCTTCATCCACATACATTCTAATAAACGTATGGTAAGAAGTTTCTCCTGGTCTAAGACCAAAATAATAAAATAATGGACCTGACATTTGCATTGTCATGGTGTTAGTTGGTGATAGTGGTGGAAAACTATTCTGTCCGGCTCCACCCCATACAACTTGGTAACTTCCTGGTTGTCCTACAGAACCTACTACAAATGGTGGTGCTCCCATTGGTCCGTTTGGTCCTCCCTGAAATAAACCTGATGCGTCAATCCAAGCACCCGGTACATCATCTACTTCTACAGCTACAGTTGTGGTAAATGGTACAAACGCGTTACTTATCCCTGCTGTAGCTTTTCTATAAGTACCTAAAGTTCCCTGCCAATCATTCCACTCGTCTCCCCATGGTAACGCGGCATTTAATTCCCACGGATAAAATGGTACTTCTTGTGTAGAAGAACTTAATGAAAAACCTAAACAGTATTGTAAGTCTGGTCCACTCATTATTCCTGCTGTAGCAGCTGTAAATAAGTGTGGTTCCCATTCTACGGTATACGCTGGGTTAATATTGACCGCATATTGTATATATGTGTTTGATGGTACGTTTGGTATTACATTTGTGTTGTTGTTGTTTTGATTAACAGTTGGTGGGTACTCTATTAAACCTGGTTGGTTGTTAACTACTGGTGCCGCGCCAGAACAGTCACAATCTACCATCGACATATTAGTTTCATACCCATAAATTCCCACCATACAATTTTGCATTATTGCTTGTGCTACATCACCACCAATTTCTTTTTCTGGTCTACTAAACATAGAACCAACAACCATATCATCATTATCAGCTTTTAAATTATATATATCAGATACTAGTTCTGTTATGTCTTGGAACGATGTTGACCCTATCTGGTCTGTTACTGAACATTCTTCTGCGTATCTAGGGTCTAAACATATATCTTGAATACATTGATTTCTTGACCCCATGTCTGTTATTGTTGTTGGAAAAAGTATGTGTTTGTCTTGGTCTCCCTCCGCATGACCAAAGCTACCCCCAAACAAACCCCACCATGGTAAAGCAACACCATCATCATCACCAGTAAATGTACCTAGTCCGGTAACTGGGTCTGGAGAAAATGGTGTTGACCTATAGTAAAATACGTGGTCAGTACCGTGTATATGAACAACTCTTTTACAATAGTCAGAATCGTCATAGTCATTATTTGTTTGGTCGTATTTTAATTTTGCTTGAAATTGGAACATGTATAAGAATCCTGTTACCCAAGCATTTTCCCAAAAATAATTCATTATACCCGCACACAAGGAATCTGCAATATTTTGTCTTCTTACCCATTGTTGGAGTAGGGTCATTCTAAAGTTTTCACTCATACAGGTAACATTAAAACATACAGTTTTAACGTAACACCCACCAAAAGCCGCAAAATCAAGAGGTGTACCAGTATTAGCGGAATCAAAACCATAGTTATCTGGACAACACACTAATGTATCATTAATGTCACAACAATCATCACCACCCCATACACCCATCGAAGCTCCCATGGCATATATTGGTCCTGCTGAATCACAAGGACCACTACTACCAGGTTGATTTCCTGGATTACCCCCATTACAATCGGAATTTAGTGCTGCTAATTCACCCATAGTACCCCTACATTTACATTTTTCACATTCAGGATATTTTGTTTGTCGTAGTGTAAATAATACAAAACTCATAGGTATACCAAAATACAGACAATCGTCACCTGGGTTTGGTCCTTGACAACCAAAACAACCACTACCCATACAGAAGTCTCCACAACCCATTGCACATATTAAAGACTGTAACCAACCCGGACATGAAATAATTGTAATCCCGAAAACAGTTGGCACAGCGTTTAATAGGTTACATAGTGCTTGTAGTAGGGTACAGATAACTGTAATTATCGCAAATACAATACCCATAACAATACCTAATATAAAAGCTAATAGAGAAACAAAAGTTATTAACATAGCATATATCATACCCAAAAATTCGTTTATGAATTGAGCTATGATAAGCATAAAAGTTAATTTTCTTACAGCACTGTTTATAGGGAAGTGAACTGCCGTTGTTGAGCATTGTTGGTCTTCTTCTGGTAATATTTCTTTTATCCCCAAAAATTCTCTCCTTCCATTATGTTTTACATGGTCGTGAAATTGTGCTGGACTATAAACCCTATTAAATTCCATATCGTAAAAATAATCTTTGGCTGCAGGTATTAAATAAGTCTGAGCGTGAGGGTGATAATCACTATAATTTATACTAAAAGTGTAACTTTTATCTTTATTACCATACTCTCGTATGTTTGGTATCAAAAAACTACCTTTTCTTCTAAGTCTTGCTGACCCCGCAGATTGTTCTGGTCTAACCCTAAACCTAGTTCGAGCTCTCGTAGGTACCCCAATATCTGGATTACCTGACTCTACCAACTCACCAAATTCATTAGTCGTCATGTGGTCTAGATTCATAGGTACATGTACCAAAAAAGAACCGGAACGGTCGATAACCCTACCATTATTCTCAAAGTAGTAACGTTCTAGTACTGGAACTGTCCCCCCAAGTGGTATTGTACCATATCCATAAGCATTTGGGTCATCTTTAAGAAAGGGGGTATATCTAATACAATCAATAATACCAGGTTCACTCACCAAACTACAAAGGTCTCCTTGGTGTTTTTTTGGTCTACAACTTTTATTTACAGAGTCTTTATCCGTATCAGTTGCGGTACTACCCATAAAAATAGCACTAGGTGCTATTTTAAAACCATTATCGGATAAATCAAAATCTACTCTAGTTATAGCTGCCCTACAAAATTCTTCGTCACCCCAGAAAGGTCTAATATCTACTGATTTTGTTTGACTCATTATTTGTGGTAAAGAATCTATCGCAACATTTGATTTAAATCTTGCACCGTTAAAGTCATTATCTGAAAATCCTTGTTCTTTAAAGTCTTGTGGTAAAAGAGAGAAACACCCTATATCACTTACGTCCACATCCATTAAAATGTCGTGAGTACCTATTGGTGCACCGTAAATCATAAAGTCTCCAGCCTCATTTGTTTTTACGGTGTACTTATAGTATTTCTTGTAAACATATTCTACTTCTTGTCTTGTTAACACATCACCCAATAACGGAAAAGTTCCGACTGGGACATGACAGTCAAAGTTAGGTTCTTTACTTAATAAATTGTATCTTACACCTTCACTATCACTATCTGTTATGTGGGTATAAGGATATAATTCTGTTACTAGAGGTTTAGTTGCGTCTTCTTCATCTAGAGGTACAAAAATAGCTACTTTGGCATTAGGTAGTCCGTAACCCCCATTTACTAGGACTCTACCACATAAAACACCAAAATCGGCACACATCCTTGTGTACACATCTTGCTGTGATAGGGATAAACTCAATATTTCTAATAAGTCAAAATCTTGTTTCAACTCAAAAGTTACGTTTTTATCCTTACCTACTTCTGTTCTTACCCTAAATGATTTAGACATATGTTCTTTAGTAAATAAATATTTATGTTATTAAAACTAAAGATAGTTTAGAGCGATTTTATGTAAAGTAGGTTACTTTGTGCGTTTTTTTATTTTTTAACCCTAATAGCTATATCTTTTTGTGGAAATTTAATTTGTAGTACTTCATCTGGTTTTGCATATATAGTATCATCTATAAGACCTATTTCTCTATTATTTAAATCAATGTATGGTTGTGATGTTATCGCTTGTGAGTAGTTACCACCCACCTTATTGAATATTTTTAGGTCTATTATGTTTAGCACTCCCGGAACTCTCATTATTTGGCCTCTAAGTTGTCCCATACTTAAGTCTTGTCCCATTTCGATTTTAGATACCGCGAAATAATCACTTATTGTTGTAATAACAGTAGTTATCACATCTCCTTGGTTAGATGACGATTCTAATAGTAGGTCTATGTGGAAAGCTAAATCTATTACTTTTGCGGAACCAACCACAATATAATCATTTAACATTCTATAGTTAGATAAGTAATTAGATATATTTTGTTTTAGTGTATGTGTTATTTCTGAAGTAAGTTTCCCGTCGGGAGTATAAGATAATACGTTTAAATTTACTTTATTTTCTACCTCATTAACCCCTACTTTTGCTGCTGCCCCAAAGGTTGCGGGCATTGTTCTAAGTTTAGATATATAATCCGTAATTGTTACCGCTCTATTTTGTGCGGCAAAGTTAAAAGAAATGTAATTTCTTATTTCTTCTTGTGTCATTTGATTTGCACCACCTATAGCGGCAGTAACATTGGTCACTGATAAACTATTCATTACAGCTTGATTAATTTGAGGGCTAGGTCCCACAACGTTAAAATTAACCGTACCTACAGTATTTATACTTCCAGCACCAACGTTAGAGGCTTGACCACCACCTACCCTGTATTGTACAAACAATGTGGTGTTACCTTTAACCATATTACCTAAAGATACATTATCCATAAATTTAGCCATGTTTAATTTAATACCTTTAGACGCAAATTCATCTAGTGTGTCTTGGGAAGTTTGATTACCGCTCCCGAAATTTAAAAAGAAGAATCCTTCTGGTGTAAACTCTGTTATAAACCTATCTTCAGTATACATGTATTTACCAACTTTGATTCCCGCTTCGTCCGGTGGAGATGATGGGTCTTCCACAAAAACCTCACTTTCTGCTAATGCATCAACCTCGTACCACCTATTATTATTTACGGATAGAAATTCGTCATTGGTTGGCAGTGTTTGATACCCCACACCATCTTTTTGTATTACAGATGTTACACCTATTACATTTTTTTCTGGTAAAAATAATTTAAAGAATGGTTTGTTATCAGCGTCTGTTATTTCTTTTTTAAATACTCTGGTGACACCATTAACAACCACCTCTCTTTTAGTTATTGTATAATTTGTTAAAATTCCGTTAGCGTCAAAATTTGGTATTTTAGTTCTATTCGGTACACCATCTACACTATATGGTGACGAAAAATTACATTCGTCTACCAATTCAAATATTTGTCCACCACCTCTAAATTGTGAACCAGTACGTAAAACCCCGAGATATCTAAAATCTTCTTTATCCCCAAATACAGGTACTGTAATAGAGATATCACACACTGTAACTGAAGGTCTATTACCTGGTATTTTTAAACCATAAGTTCTTGCTAGGTTGTACAAAGAACTCCTTTCTTGTGCAAATTGTAGTACTGTTTCCTGAAAGGTTCTGTCTATTTGGAAATTTAGGTTGTCACTTACCGCCGCATTCAAATCCAAAAATACTGAGTATATGGAAGCGTCATTGGCGTTTTGTATTAAGTTAGGGTAGTACGTATTTGTAATTCTTAGTAATTCGTTTCTTACCCCTAAAAAATCTCTTTCTGTGTATGCTATTTTCTTTTCTGCCATTTTATAAATTAATTATCACAAAATCTTTAGTAGAGAACAAGGTATCTCCATTATTGTAGTCTATTCTAATTCTTAGGGTATATTCTCTTTCCGCGTCACCAACAAACCCAAAACTATTATCTACTAAACTAGGGTCGTTAGGTTCACTTTGTGTTTTTTCTTCCTCCCTAATATCTTCTGCGGATTTTACACTAACCTCATTAATAATTAATCCAGGCATAAATTTTTTTACCGCATTTCTTATTTCTTTATCTATGTTAGTTTTTGTTGCCCCATCTAATGGTTCATAAATATACTTTAAAAGATTAGTACCAAAATCCGGCAAGAAGTAACGTGAACCTTTTAAGGTAAGAATAAGGTGTATTAAATTAGAACGTACTTCACTTTCAGTACTTTTATTTAACCCAAGAAAAAATCCTTGTGAACTATCCTCAAAAGGAAATGTTATTCCGTATCTTTGATTTGGCATTCTTTTTTTATAATAAATACTTGGAACATTGGTTTGGTCTTAGTTTATCACTCTTTGAGTTTTTTATTAGTTTTGATATATTTCGGGGAAAATGGACAGTGTTTACACCTATTGCCACAGCAATACCCTCGTTTTTTATGGTATTCTTCTGTCATAACCATTTTACCTTCATCCCAGTAAAAATCTTTAGGTTGTAGTTTTGGTTGTACGAACTCTCTGTAGTGTAGTCGACTAATCCAATCATCTTTTCTCATTAGCTGTTATTTCTATTAGTTTTTCTTTATGTTCACAATGTGGACATATTATTTTATTAGTTTCTGGTATGGTATTAGACAATAAATGGTAGTCAGAAATTGACCACCATTTATTACATTTACCACAATTAAAATGGTATAAGATTTCTTTACTAAACTTATGCTTCATCTAAAGCTTTTTCTTTCTCTATAGATTTTAAGTCCACATCTATTTCACAAGTACCCCCAGCACACGCTAATTCACCAGTTAAGTTTGTATTATCATCTAATTCAACAACCATACTTAAATTAACGTCTTTTAGAGACTCCATCATTTGTTCATATTCTTCTTCGGTAATATCTTCGAACGGTGCTTGAGTGTATGTTCCACCATTATAAGGTAATACAGATAAACCATTATAAGATTTTCTATTTTCCCACATCCATTCTCCTGCAGCATCCCATTCATGTTCTCTCAATGATATTGTCGCTGACACGTTGTGTGAGTTTGAACCGTTTCTGTGACCAGCTTTTACCCATTCTGTAGCAACTTTTTTAACTCTTTCTAGTAATTGGAACGGTGACTCTGTTCTCATTATAGAACCTTCCGGTGCTTTTTGTGGTATACTAATTACCGCTGTATCGTGTGGTCTAAAATATTCATCTTCAACTAATTCTGGATGATTGTTCAATAAGTAAGTATAAATAGCTTCATTCTTACCCACTCTAACTCTTCTAATATAATAATCGTTATGCCAAGCGTGAATACCTGATGAAGTTCCTAATGTTAATGAAGTTGTCCCTGCAGGTTTAACTGTTGTACATCTTGCTGATTGGTTTATACCTATTAGCTTTGATACTCTGGTATTTTCTCTTTTAACCAAACTGGCCGCCTTTGACATGTCGTAGTTTAATACTTTTCCAGAACCGATTCCAGTCATTGAGACACCTATTAAAGCGTCCTTTTCAGTTGTTTGTTGCCATACTTCTCTTAAATAGTGAAATGAAGTATATCCAGCTTGTAAGGTTCCAATAAATGAGGCAACTTTAACTCTCTCGTTTAGGTCTTCTTGTGATTCTATGTTTGATACGTTTACCTCACATAAATTACAGAATTGATTTGGTCTTAGTGCAATTTCACAACAAGGGTTTGTTCCCCAGTCTTTATCATTATTTAAGTAAATTCCTGGTTCCCCAGCTCCAGATAACTCAACTCTTTTCCAAAGGTCCATAAAAAATTCTTTTGTAATTTTATGTCTCATTAAACAAGCTGAATTATTTGCTCTACCTCTTTGTGGGTTTAATTCCCACCAATTACCTGATTTACAACCAATCATTTGTTCATCATCAGCACTAAATAACGATATAAGTGCTGCACGGCGAATACCACCGGCCAGTACGGCGTCAGCGATATGACATACGATATCATGTACTTCAATAGTTGTGAGTTGTTCTCCATTTTCTTTTTGATTTAATAGACCTTCAATTTTTACTAAACATTCTTTTAGTGGTTGTGGTCCTGGTGCTTTACCACCTGATGTTATTAATCTAGCACCTTTTGGTCTAATGTCTGAATAGTCAAATTCCACTCTACTACCACCACCATTCATATATGTTTTCATAAGAACTTTTATAGAATCCGCCCACCCTTCGATTGAGTCTCCTATTAAAAATCTTTTTTTCCTTTTTTGGTATGGTTTTTGTATTACCGGTAATTTATCTACGTGGTGTCTTTGTACGGAGTATCCAACACCAGTACCACCCAATAATAAGAACATTGTTTCACTAAATGAATCAATATGTTCTATAGGTAGGTAAGCACAGTTATATATTCTATTAGGTGAAATTTCTATTGGTTTACCGCCAAACTGCATACTTCTCATGGAAGGTAATACTTTTTTATCGTACACTAACTGGTATTTTTGTTCTATTTCTTCTTTTAAACTAGGATACTTTTTTTGATGCATTTCTTTATTACGTGTTACCAATTCGTCCCACGTTTCTCTTCTATTCAGTTCTGGTAGGTATTTTGCGTACTTCATGTAGACAGTAATATCCGACAGAATCTTATTTGATACTTCCATATTTTTTATTTTATTAATTACTTTTATTTATTACTTGTTGTCTTCTTTGTAGAGCTTGTGCAACTCTCTCCCTGTTTCTGTTAGTTTTTTCTTCTTCGAAACCTAAGAATGTTTGTGTGGTTTCGGTATCTATTTCCAATGTTCCATTATCAAATTTACAATTTTCAAATATAACACCATCTCTACCTAACCTAGATTTAACAATAGCTATTGTTGCTAAACCCATTTCTTTTTGTTGTAAAGTCTTTGCTACTGATATAATAACATGACCCACTTGAGCTTTTTTGATGGAGCCACCCATTTGGTCTGTAGTGACCACATCTGAAGATATAGAACTTCTATTTCCTTGTGTGGCAGTCCACCCAGCAATATCCAGTTCATGACACATACCTTCAAATTTTCTCATAACAGAACCCTCACCTTTCCATTCATCATTAAATGCCCGGTCTGGTAATATACAGTCTATGTAGTCTATCAAAATAATATCTATTTTAGTCCCTTCAGATATTATTTTTCTAACTTGATTTTTAATCTGTAATATATTCATTTCGTCTGACGGTAATTTTTTGAGTATTAACTTACCACCTGTTTTTTTCATTTCATCAGCTTTATCAAGTACTGTTTCTTTATGTTCACTTAACTCGTTATTTGGTATTCCGGTCCAACATGTGAAGTGTTTTCTTTGTATTATTTTTGGGTTGTCTTCAAAAAATACTTGTAGTACGTTGTATCCCATATTAAAAGCTGTATTAGCAAATCTAGTTAACATAGTGGTTTTACCCACCCCTGTAGGAGCTAAAACTACACCTATCTCACCTTTAGCTAACCCACCATTAAGTATATTATCTAATCCGTCAACTCCTGTTGGGATTGGGTGTCTGTAGTCATCTTCTAAAAGTTTTTCCAATTCTGTAAATATTTCGAAACTTCCTTCGTCTCCATCTCCTATTTTAATAGCGTCCCTAATCAATTCCTCACATTTGTCGTAATTTTCAAATTCACCTTTTTCCATTATACTTTCAACTTTTCTAATAGCTTTTTTAAGTTCTTGTTGTTTACAAAAGTTAAGGGATTTTTCTTTAATAAAAAGATGGTCTTCAAATGAAGAATCTTTAATTTCTTTTAACATATCAACAATATATTTTCTTGCCATTTCTGAAGAAATTTCAATTCTTGTTAGTTGGTCTAAAGCGTCTAATGAAGGTGCGATTTGGTACTTTTCATAATATTCTTTAATTAATTGCATTATTAACCTAAAGTACTGGTTGTCAAAATATTTTGGGATTATTGCATCAATTATTGTTTGGAAAAATTTATTATCCGTAATAATTAAGTTTAATAATTTAAGTTGGAATGAATATCCTAGATATCCAAAATTTTGTTTATCACTCATCTAAAATTCTTTATTAATAAATACGTTATTTGTTTACAATTAAACTATAATCTTGGTAGTGCGTAGTAAGTTTTTTTCTTGACAGTGTTTCAGTCAACTCTCTTAGTATATAAGATATTTGTGGTCTTATATCTACCGTGTATCTGATTTTTGGGGGGTAGACGCTCGAGGGGAAGATTGTTGTTAATATTTTTTTATTTCCTACCTTGATTGTTATCGTAAAGGTCTCGCCTTTATTGGTTACATCATTACTGTTTTCTCGGTATGAACTATCTAAAAAATGTAGTGTTTTTAGTACTAAACTACCTTCAATTCTAGCTACAACATAACTAACTGTCTCGTATAAATCTAAAGAATTCATAGCTCTAGGGTTAAAATTTCTTACCGTAAAATATCTTTGACAAATTATATTTTTACCTAATTCTAATAAGAATTCGCATTTTTGTGTGTTTTCAAATTTTTCTTTCATTTTAATTTTTGTTTTTTTTAATATAAAAATCTTTTTCTATTCTAGTTAACCTTAAAAAAGGTCTTACAAAATCTACCCAAGCATCATCTGTCTTAGGTAAAATATTAAGAATTCCATCTGACATCATCAAGTCCAAAGCATTTTTCCAGTGTCTACCTTCTGGGTCTATAGCTTCTTTTGATAAGTCTTGTATGCCGTTTATGGCGTTTTCGGTTAGGAATTGTTTACCGACACCTATAATATTATAGTTAGTTTCTAAAATATTATTTTGTGGTTCTAAATTTTTTTTTGTTATCCCGTTAAGTATGTTATGTTCCTTAACACTAACTTTGTTTTTTGTTTTTATTGTTTCTATTATATCTTCTAAAGTTATTTTTTTCTCTAAAATATCAGGACTTATTTTGGCTAAAGATTTTATCCCCACCATTTTAATACCTAGTATATTGTCCGAAGAATCACCACATATAGTTTTTACCACTCTAACATTGTCTGATGGTATATACATACCTTCTAAAGGTACCTTATCACCTAATTTAAACAACTTGTTTAAAGAAATAATATGTAAGGATACATTTTGTGAAATTAGTTGTAAGAGGTCCCTATCTGAAGTTAAAACTATTACATCTTCTTTTGTGGATTTTTCACAATAGTAGGCCATACAATCATCCGCTTCACAATATTCAAATGTGGATTGTCTAACGTATAATTCTTCTAGGTATTCTTGTGTACGTAGTTTTTGTGTGGCGTAGGAATTTAACTCGTCTGAAGATTTAGGTTTTAATCTCCTATTTAATTTATATTGTGGGTATAGTTTTGTTCTTGGTTTGGTGTTATCTTTGCCGTCCCAAAAAACAACAACCTTCGTTATTAGGTAAGAATCAATTAATTTTCTTAGTGTATTTAAAAAATGGTACAAACCACCTATATGGTTTTCTCCATTATACATATTTTTGATACCGTGAAAACCAGTATTTAATAAAGAATTTCCGTCAACTACTAATGTTCTTGTCAAGACATTTAATTAAAAGGTTAAACAATTTTTTTACTGTACTACTTCTACTAACTCTATATTGAAATTAAGGTCTTCTCCGGCAAGTGGGTGATTTAAGTCTAAATTTATCGTTTCTTCTTCTATCTTAACGATTTGGCCTTGTACTGGCCTACCCATTTGGTCTTGTCCTTGAATGAATCCGTTTATTTCAAACTTAAAGTCTTTTGGGAATTCGTCTTTTTTAACACTTATAATCGCTTCATCCATATATTCCCCATAAGCTTCTTTAGCTTCAAGATTAATTTCTTTACTTTCACCAACCTTTAAATTTTTAACCGTATCATTAAAACCCTTTAAAAGATTACCATCATCTATAGTGAATTCTAGTAATTGGTCTCTTTTTCTAGAGCTGTCAAATTCAGTACCATCTTTTAAGGTACCAACATAGTGTACCTTTACTTTACTTCCTTTTTCTAATTTAGTCATTTTCTTTTTCTATTTTTAAATCGAAATCACCACCTACGCCTAATTGTTCAGACCAAAATGTAGCGTTTTCTTGTTTATAATTATCTATTGATTTTTTTTCTTCACTAGCTTCTCTTCCAGCAATAAACCCGTGTGGGGTTATTAGGATTTTTCCATCTTCGTAACCTAAACCGTTAACATGGTTTTTCATAATTGTTATTTTAGTTCTGGTAGCAAATTTTACCTTTCTTTTCTCTTTAACAGCAGAAATATTTGTGGTTCCAGCATTTTTTTGATTACCAAACCTAAAAACTAACGTAGAGTTTAACCATAACGACTCACCACCTTTAGCTTTAATTTTTGGTTGACCGAATGGGTTATCTGGTAATTCAACCCATGGTTGGTTTACCACAACTAGTGTATTGGTGTATTTTGAGTCTTGTCTCCTAGACTTTCCTATTCTCTGATTTAAACCCATACCTATTTTATCAGCTAGTGTAGCTGCGTTATGCATCTTACCACCTTTACCATCAAATGTCATTTTACAAGGAACTGAACCAACAGAATCCCATAAAAATAATAAGTCATACTCTAATTCACCTTTATCTTGTGCATCTAATAAAGTATTAATGTAATCAGTGATTTCTTCTATGTATTGAAAGTCGTTATTGAATAGAAAGAATCCGTCCCAATCTATTTCACCTGTCGTTTTATCTACGACTTCTTCACAATCAAAACCTAAAAGTTTTGCATGTTCAAAACCCCACTTTTGTTCGGTAATAATCAGCACAGGTAATATCCCTTTATTTTGAGCATCAACCGCTGCTTTTATTAAAGCTGTGGTTTTTCCAGTATCCGAATGACCTAAAAACATCTGTAGGTGTCCCATAGCTGGACCTGGTAAACCAGTAGCATCAAGAAAAGCTTTCCCTAAATCAAAAAATCTTTCTGGTTTAAAGTTAGCTTTCTTTGAGAATTTATTTTTCAGTTCTGAAAATGTTTTCTTTTTTAATGCCATATCTACTTGTTAAAATGGTAAATCTTCCGATTGTGGGTCATTTGCTTGTGGGTCATTTGTAGAACCTAAAGTAGTTGTTTGTGTTGTATTTTGTACACCATTAGGGTCGTCATAAACATACTTTTTTTGTTCTGAGTCCCATACTGGGTCTAAACCTTTAGAAATAGCTTCTAAATATTCTACAGGTTTTTGTGAGTACACGTCCCTCCAAGTTCTTTCATCTTCTGACCATTCTTTTGCTTGAGCTGGGTCTGTAGATAATACTCCTGGGTCTTCGTACATAACTGAAGATACTGTTGTATATTCACCCCTACCACCTGGTAATGGTACTGCTTGTAAAATTAGTATTAAATCTCTACCCTCATTAATGTCAGTCACATCACCTTTATTTCTCCAAATTGGTATAATCTTGTCAATTGGTCCGTCACCTTTCCAGTTGTGTTTAAACCTCCAAAATTTAACACCATCTTCTTCATTATCTCTATCTACAACTTTTACAATGTAAAATTTTTGTGAACGATAAGAACGTGCTAATTCTTTTGATTGTGCGTCACCTGCTAGTCTTAAAGCTTCTTCAACTTCATTTAATGGACTTCTTTCACCGGATGGTTTTCCAGTTTCATCTTTTCCTGGGTCATAAAGTTTTTGCCACCTTCCTTGTACTTGTACATTGTGGAAAAATACTTCTTTAAATGGTGATGAACCATCTGTTGTTGGTACTATTCTAATTCTTTTTTCTCCTTGTTTGGTTCCTTTTGGTAACATTATCGAAAGGTATTGTTTCATTCTTTCTTCTGATGTCATTTGTGGTTTTGTAGAACCACCACTTTGTTTGTTTTTTTCGTATTGGGCTAAAACCGCGTCTAAACTATTACTCATAAATTTTTTTTTTAATAATTAATTAATCAATATATAAGTAAATATAATAAAGTTAAATGAGTTTGTCAAACTAAAACTAATTTAGTTTTTAGTTTTCTTCTTGGTTTGGGTCAAAGCTTTTTTTAATATCATCCTCACTATAGTTTTCTACATCATCTTTTTTTAAAATGTATTCTTTTTTACCTGTTTTATCAAAGACTTCTTCTTTGTCGGTAAAAAAATCAGTTAAGGTTTTATTAAATGGACCACTATCGTATTTTCTGAGACCTATTTTTTCTTCAGGTGTTCTTGGTCTATATTCTTCTAATTTATCTTCTAGACTACTAATTTTAGTAGCTACATCTTCCATAGAGGATAGTTGGTTCTCTAGGTCTGAAAGTTTTGTCATTAGGTCATCTAAACTTTCTGTATTTTTTTGTAAAATGTCTTTTTGGTCTGATAGTTCTGTGTTGGCCTCGTCTTGTTTGGTCACTAGTTCAGTAACATCTAATTCTGTTTCGTCTGTGGTTGTATCTTCCATTTCTTCCCCACCAACTTCAGTATCAACTTCAGTGTCAAGTTCAGCATCAATATCGGTATCCAATTCTTCGGTTTCTCCTTCTGGGTCTAAGGGTATATCTAACTCTTCAGTTTCTGCCTCATCACCAACTTCCAATTCTTCTTGTTCCGCCATTTCCATAGCTTTAGCTTTTTTAAGTAGTCTATCCACATGACTTCCCATTTCAAAAGTAGCCATCCCACCAACCATTTGTTCATCTAGGTTTTGTGAGTTTTTGGTTATAGTCTGAAACCTCTTTAACTCTTGTAGTATTTTTTTGTCGGTCTTGTTAGCCATTTAGTAATTGTTTTACTTGTCCAGAAGGTGATTCTACTTGTACTTTACGATTTACTCGGATAGAATTTTCTACTCTTTCTATTAATCCATCTCTACTTCTAATAGTATAACAAATTCCAGTATCTAAATCACACACTTGTTGTCCTTCTGGTGTGTTACCATTCTCAACTATGTTATCAGTTTTTTTACCAATAAAGTTACCTAATTTTTGTTTTAACGCTTCGTTAACCATAATAATAATTTTTTTCTTTATACTAATAAATATAAGTAAAGTTAATAATAGTCAATTTAAATTAAATTACACCCACCCCCTAATTAAAAACTATAGAGTTTCTATGACATTTTCTGGTTGTAAATAATGTTTTATAATTTTTTGTCCTTTTTTTACATACCTTAATATCTCAAAATGTAGGTGAATATCTTCGGATAGTCCACTATTACCGACTTGTCCAATTACTGTTTGTTCTGGAGTTATTTTACTAATAGTATCACCTTTTTTTACCCCAATTATTTTTCTTAAAAAAGCATATCTAGTAGTATAATAAGATGTGTCATCATCGGTAGTTGGATTTTCATTAATTAGTGTTTTTACAAGTACGTAATTCCCATATTCGCCACAACCTTCGGAAGTTTGTAATGGATTACACCCATCTTTTATTTCTATAACTATACCACCTATAGAAGCGGTTACATTAACACCTTCAGGTTTAGAGGCTTGTAGTTCGTATTCTGCATTTAAAACAAAATCATAACCTAAATGAACGACTTCTGGGTCTACTATTGGTGAATTTAAATAACTTAGAGGTAATGGTGTATTAAATTGTACTTGGTCATTTGTTAGTGTTTCACTTCCGAAGAAGAAGTCTTTATCCACATATCCATTATTTAATGGTGTTTTATTTAACTGATTTTTTGTGGCACTTAAATTATCTAAATATAAGTCTAACGAATCCTCTTTAAAACGAGCTTCGGCTTTTTGATAAATCTTTTTATTAACTCTTTGGACTAGTTTGTCTATTTTAGGTAGTGTTGGTATGGGTACTCTTACCCCCTCAAAACTAGTTTCTATATTATTTGGTGTTATATTATGTTCCACATTTAAAATTAAATATGGTCCATTAAACATTGGTAAGTACCTCAGTTGAAAGTACTGTGTTGGTTGAATTGCTACGTTTCCAATACAGGTCACACTTGCTTTATAAGACCTATTAGAATATATATTAAATAATGATAGGGACGCTGTAGATGTTGCTCCTCCACCTCCGGAATCAGCCATATCTTGTAATATTTTAAAACTTTCCGAAGTGTCCTGGAATTGAGATTGGTCTAGGGTAATAGACTCAAATATATTTTGGTTAGGTATACCAAAGTCTACGTTGAATCCCATTACTTTGTTGGATAGTTGTTTGTTACCACAATTTTGTGATAGTAGTGGGTTGTTAGCTGTTCGATTCATTGTAAAACTATCATTCTTATAACCGTTATTAGGTGTATCTACATTAAGTTGACTAGATGGTGGTCCAACATATTGACATAGGAATGCTGGTTGTGACTCTAGGTAGTCTACGGTTTTAAATGTACCGAACATGGCATTTCCTTGTAATTGTGAATTGTCGTTTGATACATTAAAAAAGTTTATATAAGCTGGTAAAGGAATAAAATTAAAATAGTTATTAGCTAGAATGGTAGATAGGTAACTCGCAACACTTTGTGTCAGTGTATTAGTATTACTACCTCCAAACGGTGAATCTAATTGTATTATGTCCCATATATTAATAATTGCGTCGTCACCAATATCTCTATTGGCCCTATCGAAAAATAAAAATCTTTCAAATAGTGTTTGTTGTGTTAGGTCTGTACCCGCTACCCATCTATCATTAAGTGTTTTAAATGTTGTATACAACTCTAATTTTAAATTATCTGCTTCAATCGAAGGTCTATCATCAGTTACATCTGCAGTCCTAGTCTCATTTTCTTCTATATTGTTAGCTATTAATTTTTGTAATTTACTGGTAACACCATCTACATATTGTTCGACATTATTTATACCACCAAAGTCAGGACCAGCATCTACAGTTAATGAAAATAGCTCTAAATATTTAGCCGCTGTTATATTAGACTCAGTTGCACAATAACTAGCATACATTCTAATTACAGGTGCAAAAATCTCTACATTTTTACTAGTAAACTCAATACCACCCTCTACCCCCCTACAGGTTGTAAAAAATTTATATATGGGGTTAGTTTCGTCTTGGGCAACCAACAAATCTGATGGTTCAGAACCAGATGGTGATGGATAAAATCTGCCCACATGTAGTCTAACATCTTGCCACACTTGTGGGTTTCCAACAAAAAATGAACCTGCTGAAGGTATAGTTGTTACACTATCTATATACCTACCAAAATTATATTCGTCCTCAGTATCGTCAATACTAATATTGTTACCTATTAGACCCATAGTAGCTTCAAAGCTAGTCATTCCGTGTTGGAAACTATCTAGGTTATTTGTTGTTTGGTGGGCGTATTCTACATTGTAATTTAAAAACATATTTAACACCGTTACTAGTTTATTGTATTGTGCGTTTGCCAAATTGTGTGGTTCATAATTACTAACCACGTCTTTTATTTGGGTATTTATGTTACCTCCACTATCTCTAACAAAGGATTCGGGTAATATAGTAATTTCTTTTATAAACTCTTTCATAGAACTTAATGGTCCTTCCACACTACCACTTGATTCTGAAAAATTTAAAAATAAACTTTCAAATTTATCTAATTGTGCTTTACTAAATACAGCAAATAATTCTTCTATGGTACTATAATCAGGTATTGTGCCGGGTCCCATCGCCTCTGGTTCGTTAAAATTCCAAGCCGGTTGGTGTGTTGTACTTGGATTTACATTTTTAAGGTATTGCCATGGTCTTCCCATATACACTGATTTATGTTCAAAATACCCATAGTGAGCTCCTTTCCAAAATAATTTACAAGCTCCATTATGTAAATTAACATCATTTAAACCTGTGGCTTCTAGTGCTGCATCAGTGTTTACTAACCCACCAGAGGAAGGGTAGAGTATATAATAACGTTCTGGTGGTACCTGATTATTAAAACTTGCTCCATTACTTGGGCTCGTTATATTAAGTGAGTCTAGGTATACATCATGAAAACTAATGGAGGTACCATCGGTTAATTGTTTACCCATATCCACATTGGTGGTAATATTTAAATTTGCTGTAGGTCCTAATATATTATTTAGTACTTGACCGGCACCCATATTTGTGTACCCATTTTGTCCAGTAGCTATAAAATGAATACAGTCTATTACTTGTGGGTAGACACCCACCATCATACTATTTGTTGATTGTGATTGATAGGTCCAAGATGCACCTCCTATAGCTGGTTCTATAAAAGTATATTCTAAAGCTAAACTCCCTGTATTGGTATCATACGCTTGACCCGGTGAACCCACAAAATTGTTACGACCTAAATTACCCCACAAACTTTGTAGTGGGTCTACTTGCGTTTTGACATCTGTTTTATATCTCCACCACACAGACCCAATTCTTAATAATAAAGCTAGTGGTAGTTGGTGTACTGCCGGTAATTGATTAAATAATGAAGAAATGTATGTGGGCAAGTCACCTGGGTCAACACTACCAATTTTTCCCACTTTTTCTCTAAATGTAGGAAGTGGTAAGGAATTTAAAAAAAGGTAAGCTGACTTTCTGTAGTGTTGAGTTGCGAGTCCTGTTCTTTCCTCCCCGACTGCTTCAATTAAAGAATTTATAAAATAAGGTGTGTTTAACATAGAAGTTATTCTTTCCTTACTATCCTCAATGTCAATATTTATATTTGGACCACCCCCAGAATTGGTAACGTTACCTTGTGTTGGATTACCCACCATTCTTATCGGACCTTCTGTTAAAAGTAGGGTTGTAAAATACATGTTGTCTGGTGGTGGTATATAAAAAACGCTTTGTCCATAAGGTTCGGATAGGTCTTTTATTTCTTCATTTCTTGGTTTTAGACCATTCCCCAAGTAATACAAGTTCTTTCCCCTATTACTACATAGTTGAGGCACTATTCCGGCAAAATAACAAACATTGTTATCTCTTAAAATATTAGTGTCAGTATTGTCATAATATAAACTTTCATAAACACTATAAAAAGTTACAGTTCCAGGGCCCCCTAAGGTGGTAGGGGCACTATAATGTGAACCAGCATTAGAATAGTTAGTACTCACCGAACCGATAACTGCAGGTACTAAATCAAAAAACCCGTTTTGGTGTTTTACTTCTTTAAGGGCCTCATAATTTTTTGCGAAATCTTGTGGTATTACGGATACGTTGGTGGGTTCGTATTTAATCGTACCCTCGTTATTTTGTACGTAACTTAAAATGTTAGGGTCATATACCGCATCATTTGTTATATAACTATTATATATTATAGGGTGTGATTGGTATATGTAACTAGCTAAACCAAAATAGTCACCCACCCTACCTATTTCTCTAAGTAGGTCGGGATATTCTTTAATTACACTATATATGTTTTGTGACTCATAATCACTAAGTTCTTCCAAAGCTTGGCCAACTTTACTGTTTCCTTGTGGTAATCTAGTGTTGTACCAACCATACCTTAATAGCATATCTGCTCTATCTAAAATACCAAAAAATATATCTATTACTTCTAATGAGTTATAGGGTACACCCAGAAAAGGCCATTCCCCAATAAGAATAGGGGTGAAGTTTTTTTCTAACTCCGCATTGGTGGTTGGGAATTGGAAATCTGAAAATTTATATGCTGTTGTTTTGGTGTATTCCTCAACAAAATGTATTTCTGGCCACACAACTTTATTATCACCTTTGGTTATATCTACCACATCTTTTGAACCGGGATATGTTAAAACAGAAGATGTGGTACATTTATCTTCCTGTGTTGTCACATAATATTGTGGCCATGGAAAAACCATTTGGTTTTCTTTTACATCATCAGAACTATTTGCTATGGCAAGTCTTGATTCGTTAAATCGTTGATTAAAAGCTTCAGTGTGAGTTTGGTCCAAAAGTTTTAAAAAGGTGTCGGCTCCTGATAAAATAATAGCAAACACATTTCTAATTGTTGGTTTAAATCCAATCTCTTTTTCCAGTTTAGTATTTAGTTTTGCTGTAATATCATTAGCTAATTTTTCTGCTTGTTTTTCAAAAAGCTTTCTAGTTGTTAGGATTATATTCTCAAAGCTTTTTTCATGGGTATCAAATAAAAAGTAAGGTTTATTTTCATCGAATTTAGATTGGTCGTCTGTGTTTACTAGGGTTACCGATATACCACCAGAAGTATTTACTGAAGATTTATCAAATAAGTTAAAATTACCATCATTAAGTACGGTTTGTACTGGATAAGTTCCGTCTTCTCTAAATGTTGGGTTTTTATCTAACAGGTACACGTACTTAGCTACCAATTCATTTAATTTTTCGGTGGCTCCTTGTATTAATAATTCTTTTTCTGCTTGTTTATCTTCATCATTATTTGCACTAGATGAAAATTTAAGTGGATACACTAAAACTGTTTTTGTGTTACCCGTACTACCATCTTTGGCTTGAACACTTATCTTAGCTTTTATTCCTTTATCTTTATCAAGATATTCTTGTACCCAACTATTTTTTCCTGTTATAGCCTGTTTAAACTTTTTTAAAGTTTCATCATACTCTACTTTATCTGATGTTTGTGTTAAATCATCTTTACCATAAAGTTTTCCTAAATCATTGTCTAAATTTTTAACAATTTCTATTAATTCTACTAAAGTGTATTCTGGAAAATCTTTATCTAATAAATTTTTTTGTTTGTACCTACTATAAACTTCTGACAACACCTCTCTACCTTTAGTAGAAGTAATTCCTCCTTGAGCGTTAGTTTGGTTTGGGTACATGTAGGGTGCTGTAATGGCTTCATGCATGTTAATGTCTCTTAACATTGCAATATGATTTCCTTTAAAATCACAAGTAACTAAGTAATCCCCTGATGAGGGGTCAAATCTTGAGGTAAATTTTTCTAGGGTTAGTTGGTATTTTACCGCTTTACCGTAGAAACCTTTTAGGGTTAAAAAAAATGTCGGGTATGGTAGATGAAAAAATGCTGTATATGGTGTATTAACCCTTGCTTGTTCAAAAAGTGTTTTTCCCCTAATGTCCGTAAAATTTATAGTAACTTGTGGTATATAAGAAGTATTCAATTTTACATTTATTGATGTGATTCCGAATCCTTGGAAGTCGGTTTGGTTTTCTATTTCTCTAGAAACTTCTAATCCTTCTTTGTTAAGTTTTCTAACTTGTTTGTTTACATCTGGATTTGTAAAGGCTTCTGTCCAATCTGAATCTAAAAAATCTTTACCTTTTGGTTTTAAAAAATTTAATTCCCCATCGAACACATCTATAACTACTTCATCCCCAGCACCCCCACCAGCTAAAATTTTACTTCTGGGGAAAATTCTTGCGGATAAATTAGCGTACATAACCAAGTCTTCTTGGTCCACCAACCTATCTTTTACCTCACCATTTACAAGTACTTTGTTAGGGTCGATGACCACAACATTATCACCTACAGGATTTGTATATACATCTCCAGAATTTATTAATTTATCTGCCATAATATAGGAAATATTCGTCCAGTCTTGATTTATAATCTTGTAATGATTGCATTAATGGAAACGGTAATGTTATAAGACTATTATCAGGAATATTCCATTCTTGTCCCCCATATGATGGGTTGGCTTGTAGTATTAACCATCCGTAATATGGACTACCGTAGAATTGTTGGGATAGTTTATCTAATCTACTTTGTCCTACTTTATAAGCTATTTTTCTATCTGTAGATTTTGCAGGTATCTTAATATGGGGTACTATTATATAGTCACCATTAACAACAAATTCATTATATCGATTATAGTATGCCATTTTATCCTACGTAAAGTTGAGTCATTAACTTATAGTTAAATTTATTATCTTCTGTACCTCTATTTCTATCTACTAAGTAATTTCTTACTATATTTTCTGCTGTTGTACCCGTATTATAACTGTACCCAACCTTAAAATCTACTGGGTAATTTTTTATGTTTGTGTCTAGTATTCTATATCCCTCTTCCACACCACTGAATACCCTATCATTAAGTAGACTTATATCGTATCTAACCCACGATTTAACCAACTTTAATAATAAATTTTTAAACCCAACTGACAAAGTTTTACGTAATCCATTCATCCCATTATTATCAACCTTCAATAAATCTATGTATAATGTGTCTTTTCTGTTATTGATTAATTTTGTTAATTCGGTATTAAAATTACCACTAAAACTAAGTCCTAATAAGTCTTTTGTATAGATTAAGTTTGTAAAAAATAGATATTCACCCCCATAACTATAGTTACGTGGGAATTTATTGGTTACATACCCATTTATATAATTTCTTAAATATTCGTTTGCGTTCGTATAATTTGTTGTTAGTGTGGTGGCTTCCGTTGTCGCGGTAAGTATTAGAGCGGCAACCCTACCACCACTCCTATTTAAAAACTGACCATCGTGTCTTACTGTTGTTACAAAATTTAAAATATCTATTGTTTTACTTAAGTTATTTTGTTGTTCTCTTAGACTATTGATTGTCATGTTAACCTCATTTGTGATGTCAGTAAATTGATTTTCTAGGTGTGTTAGTAATACATTTGTTATGTAATTTTTTTCACTTACGGTTGGGTTTAGTGTGTTAAGTTGTTGTTGTATTGTGGTTGTTTGTGCCGTAATACTAGTTTTAAGTGTGTTGTAATCGTTTACAACCTTTTCAAAAATTCCGTTTGGTACACCTATTAGGTATTCACCAGTATAGGACCCTATAGTACCATTTTTAAAATTTCTATCATACATAAACTCTTCGATTATCCCCATATTATAATTTAAAGTTAATGTAGTTAATCTATTTTTAACGTCTAAACTGTACGATTTAGTTCTATCTACAAAAGAATTTAAAACATTTTTATAATTAAGTTTTTTTGTCATTTTTTTATAGGTCAGTTTCTGAGAGGTCAAATCCGTCTCCTCCACTTGTGCCACCTTGAGTGGTGTTGAGGTCAGTTTGGTTTATGTTAAATCCGTTTTCTAGTGGAGCTAACTCATTTAATATTTCTTGTTCATCAGTTAATGATTGTTTTGCTTGTGTTGTTGTTGACCTAGAGTCGTACACTTCTGTATTACCAAAGAAATTAAATGATAACGCATTTTGTAATTCACTTACCGGTTTTTCTAAACCTTGTCCACCTATGTATTTAAAGTTCATTTGTACGTTCGCTATCATTGGTTGCATCCCAATACCTTCTGGGTTCATGTCATATAGAAGTGGGTCATAACTAAAACTCACAGAATCAATAGCTATTTTAGTGTGGTAAAAATCACCTATCCTTAATACACATATTGGTGGTGCCCCAAAAGCTGTGTTTTCAGCGTCCACATTTTCAATACCCCCCTCTGTTTTAGTTGGTATTGTCCTTCCTGGTCTAGTACATTGTAATAGGAATGTAAGTCTACTATTTAACCCTTCTGGTGTCATAGAGTGAAATGCTGGGGAAAAGTATTTTAATTTTCTTTTTAGTGCGTCGTATACAAACTCATCTTCTTGTTCTAAATGTTTAAAATAACTTTGTTCACCTAATAATTCAGATAGGATTTTATTTGTGTTAAGTGTTCTTTCGGTTTCCTCAGTATTTGTATTATTTTGTAAACTTTGTTGTTCTTCTGTTAGTGGGGTACCGTCAGTAGCTGACTCACCATTTATCACATCTTCACCCCCACCACCTGTTTGACTGACAAATGCGTCTTCTCCACCACCTGATGTTAACCCAGAGGGGTTAATAGGCATGTTTGGTGTACCACCACCCGCGGCCCCTAAAGTACCTGCTGGGTCATTATTATATTCAGCAGTAACTTCATTAACATATTGATTTATGTTGTCTATTGATAGGTTACTGTATATACTTGCCAATTCATACACGTCATATTTTTTACAGCCAGCTATAAAAGATTCTAGAGCTTGGTCAGCAACATAGTCTGGGACACCGTCTAATTCTTTTTGTGCTATTACGTTCATTATAGATGAATGGTCCACCACTATTTTAAAAGATAATGTACCAATTCTTTCGGTATAATTGTACGTATACACTGGGTCAGGTCTACCTAAAAAGTTTACTGAATTCCACTGTACTGAATTGGTGTCTCCAACATTAATATCATATGGTGGAAACCACATTACTCTTCCACCGTTAGGTCCTTGTTCGGATTGTGGTAAAGCAAGAAGTTCCGGTGTACCTCTCCAAGCTAAATTTTCTATAGAGAACATATATTTTGTTATACTTTCTCCATCTTTTAACCCAAAGTTAACTGGTTCACCTGCAGAGTCAGTTGTTGGAGCAATATTCAAATTAAACGTGTTACTCATAACTGAAGCGGTCGGAGCTCGTGAAACACCACCACTCCTAACTAAATTATTCATAGTATAATATGGGTTGTCTTTGGTCCAAGTTCTACAAAATTCTCTAACTTTCAATCCTGCTCCAATACCAAACACACCATTACTTTCATCTACAAATCTAACGCCCGACCCTTTAGATATGTCTTTATATCCATCATTAAATATTTTAGATGTTTGGTCTATTGCGTGTCCCGCATGTTTTCTTCTTGCACCACCCATTAACGGAGCAGAGTCTATTAATTTTTGTGTTTCATCTAATATACCACCTTTTCTTTTTGGTTTTGTTAAAGAACGAGAAGATAGGTATCCTGAAGGTGCGTTTGTACTAGCAAAAGAATAATTACCAAACCATGTCCATCCAGCATCTAAACCACCACCATCCATATAAGAATAACCACCCAAACCAAAATTATAATATTCCCATAGTGCCCTACCATTTACTGTCTCTAATTCTTTAGCGAGTGTCGATGGTCCATATACTAGAGCTCCTGTACTTCTACCAAATTTGTCTGAAGGTACCGCCCCCATTGGGCTTTGTATTTTTCCCGGTTCACTTTCTTTTGAACCTACATAGTAAAAAGGAACTACGTTTTCCACTCCAGGTTGTAAAAACACTCTACTATAGTCTGGTCTATATGTGTTAAATGTTAATGAACCAAATAAAGAAGTTTGTTGTTCTTCACCCATATAATTTATAAATGTATCACTTGGGTTTGGAACAGAGAATGGGTTGGTTGGAATTCCTTGTCCTCCACCTAAAACATCACCAATAGCAGATGCTGTTGCTTGTATGTTTTGGAAGGTGGCTCCTTGTGTAAACCCATCTAATTGTAAATCATTTATGTCTGGTACAAATGTTTCCTGAAAGTAGTTACCAGGAATATCCGAATACCCGTAGTACATGTTTGAGATTCTAGAAATAAAGTCAGTTCCTTGTATTTGGTTTGACCTAGGGTCTGTACTTATATTTGCGGTAGATGACCCGTCACTACTTAATTCATGTAGGTATTGTGCTTGTAAGTCACCTAAATTTCTTCTCAGGTACCCACTGGAGTCTTGTACTAATTTACTATCACTTAAGACTTTTTCATTTACAGTATTAATTATACCGTTAGTTATATTTACCGTATCTAAAATTTCCTGAGGTGTGTAAACAGACGCTACAAAACTTTTGGGTTGTAGTGTGTTAGGGGATATGTAATCTGACTGAGCTCTAGGTAAAACTTTTTTTACGTCTATTAGTTGTACATCTTTATAACCACCTTCAGGACCATAACTATTATCTAAAAATAAATTATTTTGGTAGTTCGTTCCGGTTTCTAGTACTGTTTTTTGGTCTATAACAAAATTATCCGAAAGGTTTTGATAACTGAAATCTCCTGGTTTTTGAACCCCAAATGGTGGTGGTAGTGGATTTCCATCCGCTAAATAAGAACTTTGTAAATTCTTTCCTAGTAAAAACTTTCTTAATGTTTCGGTACTAGAAAGAGTAATTTTATAATCCCCTTGTCCATATGGGTTTTGTACCCCTGTATTTGTCCCTATTGCCATTTTTATGTATTAGATGCTCTCATTATCACATTGTTCAATGCTTGTACGTTATTGGAGTTGTCACTTAATTTTTGTATAAATCTTTTTACGTCTACATCACTTGCTGTACCACCACCCTCTAATTTTATAGTTCCCGTTAATTCAACCATACCACTCCCACCGGTCATACCTCCTGGTGTTGTGTTTGCCATACTACTTAGTACGTCTAGTGAAGAACTGTCAGTGCCTGCAGCACCCCCCATACCTAAATTCGCTAAAGTTTCCCCTAATTTAGTACCACCAATTAATAGGTCGTCTTCTTGGAATTGTATAACTCCCTGGTCTGAAAGTATAAAATCTGAAACATTTAGTACGTTCCCAAACATTTCTGTAAATTTTTTCATGTCACTACCGTCTGGTAGTTTATCGGCTAATAACGCTTCTATTTCACCCATATCACCACCCCTTAAAGTTTGCATATCCTCCTGTGTTATATTAGGCATAAGTCCTGCTACTTGTTGGGTTAGTGTTTCTCTTTCTATCACATTGTCTACATTAACATCTTTCATTTGTTCCGCTAACTGTAGTCTTATCATAGCATCCATAGATGCTAGATATTGATTTGCTTTTTCAGCTACGGTAAGTTGTTGTTTATAGGTGTCTGAATCGGTCATACCTTTTCTTCTTAACTCGTCTAATTGTTTTTCAGTTAAATCTTCAACAGCAACCATTTCATCTAAACTAGGTATTCTTACCTCAGCTACACCACCTTTCGTGATTTCCGCCATAGACGCAATTAAATCCTTATCTGCATCGGTAGCATCAAACATAAACTGGTCAGATATACTAGCTCTTTTAGCCGCTTTAATTGCAGTGTCAGCAAGTTGTTGATAGTCCATACCCATTAGGTCCGCTTGTGCTTTTAACTGTCTTCTTTGGTCAGGTGAGATGGAGAATTTACCTTTTTCTTTATCAAAATGAACTGCGGCTTCTGCGGTATCTAAAATTGCGGTCTGTAAACCTTCCATGTCATTAGTAGCCATATACATTAATTTGAATGGGTCAGTTAAGTCACCTACTGACCCACCAATTACCTGCATTTGTGCTGCAAAATCAATAGCTTTTTCTGGTTCTAAGAAATCTAGTGCCATTCCTCTAACCCTTCCCATTTCCATACCAAGAACTTGTCCTCTCGCTACCATTCTAGATAATCCTTCAACACCATCCTGGAATCCAAATGTATTAATCATTTTTAATTCACCACTTACTTCACCTAAAAAGTCTTTCATTACAACACCGAACTGTCTTCCTGTGTCAGTAATTTCCTGCATAGTATTGTTTGTATCATCAACCTCACCCATAGCATCAGTAAGATTTACACCAATTCTATCAAATGCATCCGCAAACGCTCCTGTCTCAAAACCCTCTAAAGTTTTAGCTAAAACTGAGGCTTTTTGTAATACTGAAGGTTGGATTGTTAGATTTCTACCTACTTCGTTAGTTATGGATTTGAATGTTTCAAATAGTTCATTAGCACCAACATTAAATTCTGCTGTTTCAAGAGAAGCTTCGGTTATCATCTCTACAGTATCTAGAAGTTGTTCGTTTGACATTCCAATACTTCTGGAAATATCACTCCTTAAGGTATCTTCTAAGGCTAGAATATCTAGTACGGTATCCATATTATCCACCAATAACTTGCTTTTTTGTACTATAGTGTTGTTTGGTTTGATTAGGTCCTTAGTTAGTTGTATCATTTTTTCTAACTCACCAACACCTATTCTGTCTTTTGGTATTCTATCTTTAGCTAAGGTTTCAAACATTTGGAAATTGGTCGTTGTAGCTTGTGGTCCCGTATCCTGTGAATACCCACTTCTCCTTAACTGTCTTTGAAAGTCAGCATCAGCAAATAAGTCATTCATACTAACCGGGTTACCATTTTGGTCCTGTAATACAATGTATGATGGGATTGGGTTTTCTACACCTAATAATTTTGCGATTAGGTAAGAAATAGGATTACCTTTTTTTCCATAAAGTTTTATGGATTTTACTCTGGCTTTTTTGTTGGGTTCGTCTTTGGTATTAAAGATACCTATCGGCACTCCTGATTCCGGATGAAAGGCTATGTAGGGTTTAGAACCCGACAAGATTTTTTCAACAAGTAATTGTTTTAAGAAGTTAGACATAATTAACCATTTTATTATAAATAGTTATTACCTCATTTTACTCTTATTTTTAGCTTGTTCTATAAGTTCATTCTTTTTTGTAAATTCATTAGATAGTGTGGTGATGTAAAATCTTCTTTCAAAGGTTGGCATCGTTAATAAATCACCCCAACCAACGTTAAGGTGTCTCATTAGGTAGTAAAACTCTTGTAATAGGGCATTCCTATATGCCGTAGAAAGGACGAAAAAACTCAACACCAAAAACGATTCTAACATTCATTTCGGTACCTGAAGGTGTGGTTACCGGTATTGTTAAATCTATTTCGGGTGTGTTCTCTCTGATTACTTTTCGGATTGATTGTGAATCCATTATTGGCATTGTCTGGATGAACTGTGCTATCGTCATACCGTCTCTGTTACCATCTATCTCCTTAATTATCATTTCTAATTGTTTAGTCATGTAAGGATTGTTTATATTGTCTTTGTTTTGTTCGTCAATTTCCTTTAAAAGTTTACTCTGTGCTGGTTTTAAAAAAGTTAGTTTACATTTTTTATTACACTTTTGGAGGTGGAACTCAAACTCGTTATTTTCATCCAAAGTTACCTTTAGGTCTTTAGTTTTTAAAACCGACAAATCTATTGTATGTTCAAATTCTTTATCTGTCGTAGAATCTTTAAGTTTAATCTTATATTCAGGACCAAAAGCGGTATTCCTTAAAAAAACCAATACAGCTTCTTTATCACATTCTGCCATATCTACAACTAAAATATCTTTATCTAAAATTTTTCTCTGTAATAGGGTATCCACCAAATCGTTTTCTCTAGCTGCTGATGAAGCTAATAAGTTTTCATCGGACGCGTTTAAGTAGGTTACTTTTACTGACTTCTTTTTGTTTGGGTAGTAGATTCCTTCGGATGGTAGTGTTACTACATCATAAGGTAAAATCGACTCTTGTGGTTTAAATTGTTCTTGCATTAGTTATAAATTAATTATTATATTATATTTGTAAATACATAAATAGATTATTTTAAAGCTTTTATATTTGCTTACTATATAATATGGTTATTTTAAAATTAAAGTAAATAGAGTTTTTACTTACTTTTTATTAACAAAAAAAGTCCCCATAAGAGGACTTTTATATTGATATTTTAAATTTGAATTAGTATACAAGAATACATCTATCTGGACGCAACGTGGCTGATATTGTCGCTAATCCATCATCACTATACCCCAAACTATCAAAATTAACGTCAGTAAGGAATGTCCCTTGCATTATCCATTTTTCAACGACAACACCGGTAGGGTCTAACATTTCTAAATCTATATTCTTTTTATATCCCGCAGCGTAACCCATTCTACCAGTTACTGACTCTGCGTGTAGTCTAACCCATTCCATAAGAGCTTGTGCCGCTGATGGTCCTATAGGGTCTCTAAAAGTTACATTTATTGTGTTCCATGTAAATCTTCCAGCTACATAAGTAGAGGTGTTAAGGAACGGAACTTCTACAGAGTTAATAGTAACCTGTGGTCTAGAAGTACTTTCTACGTACCATTCGTTAATCCCCAAGGAAGAATCGAATCTAAGAATAAATCTATTCTTTTTCTTTGGTTCATAAGGAATAGGCATTTTCATTAATAAGTCAGCCATATCTTTTTAATTTTTGTTTTTACTTTTTTATTATATACTATAAATATATGGGTAATTAAAAAAATGTTTAATTTACCTGTTTTAATATTATTTTATTCATTCCTCCTTCCGAAGTGTCATACACCACAAAATCTACTTCTGGAAATTCTGATTGTAGTACGTTTTGGATAAAGGGTATTATAGCATTTATATTACCTAAGTCGTCGTCACTAAACCCAACCGACAATTTATTGTATTCTGTATTCACCATTTCTCCGGCTTTAGCTACTATTTTTGTGACATAATCCCTTAATGCTATTTTTTTATTTTCTTCTGGGTTAGCAGCGGAACCACTCTCTAGACCAAATCTATCAGTAAAAGAAGATGATGTTACTGGATGATAATCATGACTGTCTAGATAAGATTTTATTATAGTTTCAGCATTTTCACCATCTAACTCAGGTATTTGTTGTTGTATATTATCAATCATGTCAGCTAATTCATCCTCATTAAATGTATATGAAATAACCAAATCCATACCTTTTCTTAAGGTTTCCGGTTTATGTCCTCTTGCTGTTATGATAGATATTGGGTTACCATAAATAAGAGCTTCTTTAAACTTATCGAATGAGGGAGCAAAAGACTGTGTGTTTAACGCTTTTTCTAAGTCTATAATAAAAGATTCGTCATTTATAAAATTACTAAATGCATCATCATCTAATTTATAGTTGTCATCATTTCTTACTGACGCAAATTCCTCGGTACCCACATCTACATTTTCCCAATTATCACCAACCTTATTTAACATTTTTATAGTTGTTGGCATTATAATAATATTATCATCCCAATCAAAAGAGTAAGCTCTCATGGTATTTGGGTTTGTCATATTTTCTTTAAGTATTTTACTAACACTTAAAAACTGTTCTTTTGTTATAATAATATTCTTCATCTATAATAAATATGAATTAATTTTGTTTATTCGTTTATTTTACTTATCTTTGTAGTATGAAAAAATTAATAAAGTTATTTGTTGTATTGTTAACACTAACATCTTGTGAAAAAGAAAATTTCCAGATAGACTGTACCAATACCTACCCAACTACACAAGACACCACAACATTTATACCTGTAGGTGAGTTAGAAGGTGTGTGGATACTTAAGGACGCTGTGAGATATATGACTAATTTAGATTTTAATACCACTGATAGTTTATTTCTTTTCAATAACACGACCACAAATAGTTTACGTTATGGGGGTTCTTATTATGAGTTTGAGGACATTACATTGAATCAAACTACTTGGTCATTTAAGTACCCCGAAAATACCCCAGGCATTGGTTTATTCTTTTTAGATGGGGATAGTATAACCCCATATGGTTTAAATGTTACCACTAATAATATAACTGTATTAGAAAATATGATTGGTCCACAACAAATGGGGGGTTCCGCTAGACCAATAAATTATAAAATGATAAACCCACATAATACGTTAGTCTCGATTGAGGTTCAGCACTCTTACGAAAACATAGATGGGTATAACTCTTATTACTACACCAAACTAAAATTTAAAAAACTATGAAAAATCTACTACTAATATTACTATTATTACCAATAACTTTATTCTCTCAGACAATAAACTTAAAAAACGATAATCATTACGTCACTATAAACACTCTGGACAGTAACCAGTTAAATCAAAATTTCAACCCTAATTTGGTTAATGTTACTTCTTGGGGTGATGAATACACTCACACAATTGTGATAGACACTATTAATAATCAGATTAACATCACTAGGGTAGAGTTATTAAGTGGTGATGAATACAGTAATGAATATATAATATTGGACTTAGTTAGTACTGAGTATGGTAAAATATACCAGTTAGGTGGGTTTGATGGTTCTTACTCTTTTCTGTACTTTAATGGCGTGACTGTGGTGTTTGGTGTAGAAATAGACTATGGAATTTATCGAGGAATTCTTGGATATGTCAATTAATTATTGTAACTTTGTAGTATAAAACTCGTATATATTAATAGATGTTTAACCCTTAAAAATAAAATTATGTTAGAATATATCTTATCTTACCTTATAGTTTCACAAATACTAATGTTTATTTTCTTAATAATAAATGAAGATAGTATACGAAATGGTTATTTATCGTTTGAGTCTAGACGTGGTGATAACCCAAGTACTAAATGGTTTGTACTTTATATTATCTCACACATTTTAAAAGCTCCTTTACTAGCACCAATGATACTAGTTTTAATATTATTAAATGGTGGTAGATTAGTTGAATAAAAAAAGGTCCTAAAAGGACCTTTTTACTTTATAACCGTAGATGTTATTTGTTTTTTTCTTTTACAACCTTTTCTATAATATTAATAAGTTGGCTTTCCGTAAGTTTAAGAGTCTTCTTTTTTGATTCACCCATTCTTTGTTTGGTTATATCTGAATCTACTCCAACTACTCTGGATTTCCTACCATCAAACTCATCTCTATCTTCATGGTCCATTTTTTTATAACCTTTATGCCCCTCTTTGGTTTCCATTTCATCCATCTCCATTTCATCCATATCGTCAGTTTCTTCCATATCTTCTTTTTCAAGAAGGTCTTTATACTTTGAGGTTGGTGTACCAAACATACCTAAGTTTTGTCCGTTTCCTTTCGCAGCTCCCATCGCGAAATTTTCTTTAACCAATTTTTCAATAAGGTTAATTAAATCTGATTCTTTTAGTTTTATTTTTTTCATTTTTATATTTTTGATATTGGTTTTATTATTTCTTTCATTCTTTTAATATCCTCTTGGATTAGTTTTTCGTTTTCTTTTTTAGATTCTTCTAGATTTTTTGAGTCGTGAATATGGTCGTAATGCATATCATCTTCTAAATCTTCTATATGGTCTTCACTACCACCATCACGTTTTAAATCATAAAGTTCTTTATCGTCGTGACCTTCATCTCTTCCGTAATTCATAGCTTCATCATGACCAGAATCTTCTTTCATATCCTTTGCAGCTTTTTTCATAGACTCTTTCTTATCACCATCCTTATCAAGGTCTAAAAAATCAGGTTTTGCGTCTTCCGTAAACTCTAAAGGTGCAGAATAAGCCCCTGCTGATGATGCTGTGGTTTGTTCCTCCATTTCTTCATCTAATTCTGGATATGGAAGTGGGTCTTTTAATGAATCAGGGTTAGCCATACTTCTTTGGTCTCTACCTGAAGCTATCGCATCCGCTGTAATAGTCATAAAATTACCTAATTTAGTTATAGAATTAGCTAATTTTTTTCTTGTATCACTATCTTTAATCATGTCATAGGCTTTCTTTATACCATTAATGACATTTTCTAACCCTTCACCAGCCGCAACACCACGATTATAACCACCAGTGTCAAAACCCTCACCAATTAAAGTGTCAGAGTAATCATCTAGACTTAACTCTAGATTTTCATTCTTAATAGATTCACGTATTAAATTATAACTATTTTTAATAATTAACCCTATAGATTTTTGTTTAGACTCATTTAAATGAGATAATAATCTATCTAGTTGGTCTTCACTAAGAATAACACTTTGTTTTTTTCCTTCAGTAAAAACCTTTTTTGTACTTAATGGGTTGTTCAACCCCTCACTTATTAATTTTTTATTAAATCTCATATCAATTTTTATTATAAATATTATACATCTTCAAAAGATGCCCCAGTAGGTGTTATTAAGAATTCAACAAAGATATATTCTAAAGCTCTTGTTGGTTTAATGTATATTTTACCATTCATTTCATTTCTATCTATTTCCTGTGGGTCATTTGAAAGAACAACTCTAAAGTCAGTTAAACCTCTATCTCTTCTAATAGAATCTAGTATTGGGTTTACTAGGTCTAAGAATTGTTGTCTCACTATCTCATCATTTTGTTCAAATATTAACCTTACAGCAACAGCTGAAATTAATTTTCTTGTTTGTAGTAACAATCTTCTAACATTTACCCTATCTAATGCCGATTCTGCAATTTGTAGGGTCTTGTTACCCCAAATAATTGGTCCCGTATCACTAAATGTCGCAATTGGGTTAAGTCTACCCACATAAAGAGTGTCTCTTTCATCTAAAGTTAACTTTTTCCTAGCTCTAACCGCTTGTACTAAACCTCTAGTGTATCCCGCTGATGCAAACCATGGAAATGCTATGTTATCAGTTAAAGCGATATTTCTCATAACCTCCGCTGTTGGTGGTATATATAACTGTTTATTGTTGGCCGTATCTCTTACCTGTATCCAAGGATAGTAAGTTGTAGTGTAATTAGAGTCTATTAGTGAGTCTTCTAAATTGTTTACAGCTTCTGTAGGTGTTACTTGGTCTGTAGGTGTATTAGTATTTTTAACAAACATATTATAGTCAGGTGTTGTCGCCACATATAGTGAATCCGCTCTATCCTGTTCTACCATGTCTATCGCTTCATTAACTAACCCTAAATTATCTACATAATCAATTCCTGGTGTAGCAAATACATTAATGTCTACAGCTTCTGGATTACTAAATTCTGCTATACCTCTTAGATAAGCGTAATAGTCAGTGTTTCCTTCCGTTGAACTTAAAGCTTTAAATGTTCCAGCTCCTTTTGCTGTTGGGAAGTCTGTTGTTACACAAGCTCCATTAAGGTAACCAGTTAGACCTAATCTGTAATCATCTGTATTAGACCTAGTTTTTCTGTATATATCCCACCCATCAAAACCATCATGTGGTGCTAATGTAAATTTACGAGACCTAAGTTTTTTATATGGGTTAGTACTTAATTTTGGTTCACTTCTAAACTTACCAGCTCCAACTTGGAATATTTGTTTTCCGTCGAGTGTTGTGTTTGCCCAATCTAAGTACCCAGCAACTCCACCAATAACTACGGTTGCTCCCGAATCCATGTGGAAACCTTGGGTGATAACATCCCAATAAGCTCCTTCGGTACCAGTACAAACACTAGATGGTGTAACTCTACCTTTAAAATCAAAGAAGTCATTATCGTACGCAGCACCTTGAGTGTCGGAAATACCTAAGTAAGTTCTAGATATATTATCACCACCACTTCTTATTTGGTTATTTACGGTACCAGTACCAAATGGTGGGTCATACACAACCTCACCTGGGTTGTAGTACTTAGTTTTATATTGTATAAATGGATTTATAGCACATGTACTATATTTTCTAAATCTGTAACCTTCAAATCCACAAGGTAAAGAACCAGTATATGTACCATCAAGTACACCATCCCCTAACTGTAACATAATATAGTTAGAGTTTAAAGCAAATTCTCCTGTTGATGTACCGACTTTTCTACCTACAAATGACACCCTTGTCGGGTCCATACTACATCTAGTAAATTTTTCTAATACGTTTGGTCTTGCGTCTGTATCATTAAAGTCTCTCACTAAAATATCAAACTCCCCTCTTTCAAAAGAAAGGTTAGCGATAGAAACCTTGTATTCTCTGTTAGCGTTAGTACCATCTGATATAGAGATAAATTTAAATAGTCTGAATACATCAGTACCTTGTAGTTCACTAACCACCCAAGGTGTTGATGGTGTTTGCCATTGGGTCATATTCCAACCGATAGATGTTAAAGCGGAATTTCCAGTTCTAGCTCCAGGTAAATAAGTTAAACAACATTGTAATCCTCTAATTTTACCTCTTCTATAACCATCTAATAATAAATTAGGGTATGCCTCCTCTACGAATACCGGAACCTCCTCTCTCTTTTTATCAAAAGGACTTGTACCTAACACTCTTGGTGCGTATTCTTTTGATGTGGATGTCATATCCACTTTAAACGCGTAGTTGTTACCAGCGTTTGTTCTAGCACTAAGTCCAAATGATGCAAATGGGTCTTCTAATACTTTACTATAAGTTCCCGAACAATCAAATACCATAGTATTGGCACTTACGTCATAGTTTGGTCCACCACTATTTAAATCACTTATACCTCTTGACCTTAAAGTTAATACCACCATATTATCGTAGTCCGCTAAAGCTTTGACACCATAATAAGATACGTAATCTACTACAGCAACCCCAGAATAAACCGTAACCCCAGTAGCACCTAACATAGTTGTTGTTCCGGTAGCTAAAGGTACTCTACCAGTAGCTGGACTACCAATATACCTAGAAATACCAGAACCTTCTGTATAAGCCGAAAGATATAATTGATACGATGCTCCTGAATAGGTTGTACCACTACAACAAGCGGTAGACCCTGTGTAATCAAATAATCCATAGTACCAAGCTTCATTTGGATATCCTCCAGTGGTTAACGCTGCATCATCTGTACCTAAAACGTTAGATATAATAGAAGTACCCCCAACATTATTTTGTGTAGGAACCGTACTTCCAGAAGCGTGTAAAGCACTTAATGTTGTAGCCGTAGCTATTAACATGTTACCATTTGGAATTGGTCCGTATTGGTAAATACTACCATTTGATGTACCTGCCGTAACAGTACATTCTGTACCAGCTGAACCTAATGTACAAGTGTTTGGTACGTTACCTGTATTTAAAGTAGAAGTAAACCAAGCGGCTAAACTATTGGTTAGTGTTGGTAATGTTGTACCATTATTTAAAGTTAATGTGTCGTTAAAATGTGTGGCTATTTCCCATGGAAGAGAACTTGTGAAGTCCGCTGAACCCGCAAGATTACTATATATAGCTTCACCTATTGTTGAACCTGCTCCTGTCATTGGAATAAAGAAAGGAATAGATGTGGTAGCTGTAACTCCTGAGTTAAATGTTGTAGCGTCTATAGCACCTATAGTTTGTACTGACCAAGAAGGTCCCGCATCGTAACCACTAATACCAAGTACCCTAGTAACAAACAATTGGTTTGATTGACTAAGGTAGGATTTAGCTATATACCCCAATTCGTACTTAGGTATTTGTGAATCTACGTATGTTGTTGGGGATGTTCCTCCAAACCTAGTTATAAAATCATCGTAGTTTTTGATGAATATAGGTTCAAAAGCTGGACCCTTAAGGGCCTCACCAACTAATCCTAATGTTGTAACACCCACACTTTGTGCTACAAAACTTAAATCTTTTTCAGATGTATACACTCCTGGTGATACAAAAACTCTATTTCCACTATTTGCCATATTGTATTAAATTTTTTAAAAAATTATTATTTCTTTTTTAATATAAATACCTGGGCTATTCACAAAAGTTATTACTTAAAAGGGGTTATTTAGTAAAGAGTATGAAAATTTTCACACTTTTTTCACACTCTAACCTAATTATTATAAAAATATCCTTTGTAATGTCCTCAGAATATAAAAAACAAAAAATCAAAAATTTAAAAATTAGTGTAGACGTACACTCTTTATTAAAGACCTACTGTGGTAAACACGGATTAAAAATGTTTGCATTTGTAGAAAAAATTATAAAGGAAAAGTGTAAAATTAAAAAAGATATTTATGGTGAATAATAAACTATCTAACTATTTTTTCCTGTAAGGTCATAGTAGATGGTACACCTATACTTTGTTTAACAATTGTTATAGTTAAAACATCTGTTGGGTTTACTAATATAGGTAGGTCTGCGGTCACACCATTTATCTTAAAACTAAACGTACTCATATTGGTTACCCTTAAAACACTTATATCATTTTTATATTCATAAGTTATAGTTTGACTGTCCGTAATCACACCAAAGGCATCAAAAGTAACAACCCGTCTGACAGTGTCTGGATTTTTTGGTCCTAGATTTTTAGGGTCTCTTATTGGATTTTTAGTGTCAAAACCAAACATGACTAAACTCCTACTAATTGCTGGTTTAACTTCAAACTCTTCCTCATCTAGTAAAAACCCTTGTAGTTGGAATTGGTAGTTTTGTTGATAATACCTTCTTTCTTCGGTATCTATTTTACTTTCATCACCTATAGAGTTCATAACTATTGGGATGTAGTGTCCTTTTACAAATGTATAAGCCTGTCTTGATGTGAATTTTTGTAGTGCAACTCTATTAAATTGATTTAACTCTCTCATTCTGTTACATATTATTTTTACATCGTAGGTGATGTCTACAGGTACTGGTTGTGGAATAGTATATATGTCGTATCCTTTTCTATTTCCGTCCCAGGTGGGTACCTTAGCATAATGAAACTGTTTCCTATCAGGTATGGTATATTGTAAAGCGGGGTTAGTTCCATACTGCACATCTGGTTTACGAACAACCACTATAAAAGGTAGGTCAACGTTTTTATCAGAAGTACTAAATTTCCAGGTTTGTGAAAATTCAGCCCATCTTTGTAATGTTAAAATCCTATCTATTACATTTATTTTTTTACCGTTAGTTACGGTTTTTAGTTGGTCTTCTACGAAGTCTAACATCCCTCTGTCTAGGTCCGCGTGTAATATAGATTTTGGTAAGTAGGTGCCGTCATCATTTATTAAATCTGCAAGTTCTCTTCTTCTATTTGGGGTAGTAATCCCATTATATCCATCCGGATAGTGTGGTTGTACTGGTCCAGGAGCAATATTCAGATTCTTTTTTATTTTTTTAGGTAATGACATTATATTCCTTTAAATTCATTTGGACTAACATAAGCACATATTATAGTCCTATAGAAAGCCTTATACCCACCTATTGTGTGTGCGTTATCCGAGGTTACCCTACCGTCATTAGTCACAGTATAATACCTCATCTTATCCTCTGTTTCTGCGTAACCAATATAGTCTCCATAATTAATATCAATATCCAACTCCGCTAAATGTTTCATGTACACACCTAAAGTCATATTACCAGGTTCTAAATCTTTAACTAAACCACTAGCGTAAGTATCCATCTTGGGTTGGTCTATTTTTACATAGGCTTTAAATTCTACTGGTGGTTTATACCTTATCTCTTCTGGCCCAGCCTCCCCATAAACATCATCAACATCAGAAAGTTTTTGGTCCACTCTAAATAGAACTAAATTAAAGTGTAGGTCTCCGTGTAACCACTCCATACCTATGTCCTGTTCTAGTTGGAAATCTTCTGACCCAAAAAATTTTGATATCCTGGTAATCGGTATTTTTTTATTTGCCATATTAATATGTACTTTTATTATAAATACAATTTGTCTTTCTTTTTTCTTTTTATTATACTTTTAATATGGAAAATTTCCCACCTGAAATTAAAGCTAAGAATTTATTAGCTGATTATAGTGGAGCCAATAACTATATTATAGGCCTTAGAAATAACATGCTTAATAGTAAAACTTTTACACTGACAAGGTCACAATCTGACTACATAATTAAAAATCATGGTGAAACACCTAAGGTTGTGAGGTTATGGATGGATATAGATGATTACCTATCTAAAGAATATATGTCAACAAAATTTTTACAATCAGCACCCAAATCTATTTGGATTGAAAAGTTACTTAGTGAAACAGAAAAAGCTTATCATGTTTGGGGTAAAGTGATTGAGTCAGACACACTTAATTCTTTTTGGGTTCCTAAAAATCAAATTATCCCTAGAGCTAATCCGGACGTTAAGGTTGATTTTGATGTGTTTTCTCATCGTCCACCATTCGAACACCAAAAAACAGCTATAACTAAATTAGTATCAAATAAAAAATATATCCTAGCGGATGATATGGGTTTGGGTAAAACTAGTTCCGCTATTATGGCGAGTATAAGTTGTGGGGTTAAAAAAGTTTTAATTATTTGTCCTGCTTCTTTAAAGGTCAACTGGCAAAGAGAAATAGAAAATTACACTGATGACTCTGTTGGTATAGTAGAAGGTAAGAAATGGGTGGATGCTAAATACGTAATAATTAACTACGATATACTTAAAAATTTCCATTCATTGCCCAAGGATAAAGACAAGAAAAAACAAATTATGGATTCTAAGTTTGATTTGGTAATAATAGATGAAGCACATTATGTGTCGAATGGAAAAGCTCAAAGAACTAAGTTAGTTAATAATTTAACCTCTAGAATAGATAGGTTATGGTTATTGTCTGGTACCCCTATGACATCTAGACCCATGAACTATTATAATTTACTAAAGATTGTAAATTCAAGAGTTGCTAATAATTGGATTAACTACGTTAGAAGGTATTGTGACGGTAAACAAATTTTTAGGGGTTATAGAAAAATCTGGTTAACTTTTGGAGCAACTAACCTTGAGGAGTTACGTGATAAAACAAACGATAAAGTTTTACGAAGGTTAAAGGAGGATGTTTTAGACCTACCAGATAAAATAATAACCCCCATCCACATGGAACTAAAATCAAAGACTTACGAGGATGAAATGGGTGAGTATCTTGATTGGAGAAGACAAAATAGGGGTAAGGGGTTATCCATCCAACTATCAAAACTAATGAAGGTTAGACAAATTATAGCTTTAGAAAAGGTCAAGGAAACAACACAGTTAATAGAACAGTGCCTACAACAAGACAAAAAAGTTATTGTTTTTACTAATTTTACAGAACCGTTAATGACTTTACATGAAAAATATAAAAAAGAATCTGTAATCCTTAATGGTACTATGAAAAAAGAAGATAGACAAAAAAGTGTAGATAGGTTTCAAAATGACGATAAAGTAAAAGTTTTTATTGGTAATGTAAAAGCAGCTGGTGTGGGAATTACTTTAACCGCGGCTGAAGTTGTAATCTTTAACGACCTATCATTTGTACCCTCAGACATGTCTCAATGTGAAGACCGTGCATTTAGAATAGGTCAAGATAAAAAAGTATCTTGTATGTATCCTATTTATGACAACACTATAGAAAGAACTATATATGAATTAGTAAACAAAAAGAAATCAGTCATAGATACTGTTATGGGTGATAACATTAATGAAGAAGATATTTTAGGTGAAATTTTATTGGGTTTGTAAAAAGGGGGTTTACCTTATATTTATATAGAAAACAATTGTTATGAGTAAAAAAGAATTCACCAAAAAACAACTTAGAAAGGGGTTAACTACCCTTACAGAATCTAAAGCTGATATTAAGTCTGAGTTAAAAAAAGCTTACAAAGCTTTGAAATCACTTAAATCTTTATTAGTAGGCCATAAATCTGGAGAAGCTACCTTAAGTTTTAGTGATTTAAAAAAAATTAAAACTGCCGCAAGACATATAGAGGATATATATGAAGATATGGTTGATACTGAAATGACTGAGAAAGATAAAAAAAAGGAAGAAGAAGTGGAAAAGAAAAACGAACAGTCTGAAGGTCATGGAAAAATGTATAATGCTTTTGAGGGTCTGAAAGAGGGTAAGGTTATTAAAATAACTGAGGATACTCTAAAAAAAATTGTGGGTAGGGTTGTAAATGAAGGTGACTGGATGCAAGGAGTTGAGGATGATATAGAAAAAAGAGGTACTGAAGGTATCTTTCATGAATGGTGTGATAAACACGGATATGATGGTGGTTGTGATAAAAAATGTTGGAGTGCTGCTAAAAAAGAAGGTGGTTTGTGGGGTCGTAGAGCTGGACTTGCAAAAGCATTCTGTAAATCTAGATAGTAACCAAAACTAAAATATATTAATCAAGGCCTTTTAAGGGCCTTTTTTAATGCCAACTTCTAAGTATTTATATAGAAAGGATATAACATGTCAACAATAGACCCAGTAAAAAGACAAAAATTATTTACACAAATACGTCATCTTTTAGGTGCACCACTTAGAGGTGTAGAATTAGAAGATGAAATGTTAGATACAGCATTAGAAATAGCCATATTAGATTATGGTCAATATGTACAAGATTGGTTAATAGAAAATCAGTGGTCTTCGTTATATGGTCAAGACATGGATGTTATATCATTAACAAATGCATTCCTAACCAGAGATTTAGATTTTGAAACCTCTTTTACGTATGCTTATTCTAAAATAGTCGGATTACAGGCAGGTGGTCCATACCAACTTAAACAAGACTACATAACATTAACTGCTAATACACAAATTTACCAAATACCAGCCGGGAGAGAAATTAACGAAATAATGTGGTATCAAAGAGCTGAATTAAATGAAGCTTTTATTGACCCATTTTTAGGTGCTTTTGGTGGTATGGGTGGTGGTATGGGTATGGGTGGACCAGGGGGTTTTGCTCAAATGGGGATACAAGGTTCCTATTTCTTAATGCCAGCTTTTGATGTTTTGTTGAGAATGCAAGATAGAAATTTAAAAAATAGGATTATAGGTGGAGATATGACTTATAGGATTACTGCTGGTGCTGGAGGAGTTAATGGTGTAAAATACTTACATTTATATAATGTACCGGGAGGTAGATTTGATTTTGGGAATGTAGCAGTAAACAGACATCGGGTTTGGTATTGGTACTACGATGCAGGACCTGAAAATAGAGATGATTGTTTGGATGCGAATAAAGATATAATTTTATTACCTAGTGATGTTGATTTTGAAGAAATGACATATACCGAACTTAATACCCCAGCTCAGGCGTGGGTTAGAAGATACTTTTTTGCTAAATCTAAGGAAATGTTGGGTAGAGTTAGGGGTAAATTTAGTGGTAACCTTAAAACACCAGATTCTGAATTAACTATGGAGTATTCTGATTTACTAACCGAATCCAAAGACGAAATATCTAAACTAATAGAAGAGTTAATGGCAAGATTAGAGAGATTGAGAAATGACAAAATGTTAGAACGAAAGGCTCTAGAAGCGGAAAACTTAAATAAATCTTTAGGGTTTAGACCTATGAATCCTGGAACAATGTATGTAATATAAAATATGGGATTTTTCACTAAAGTAGATTATAGTAGACAATTAAACCAAAAAAAGGATACTGTTGGGAAGTTTTCAGGTTCGTCTGAATTTTCACAACATTTATCAGTTGGCGGTGTACTTAGTGCTCACACTCCTAGTTGGACAAAAGCTCTTAGTGCTGGTGGATGTCCACAATGTAGACCTTTATCTACTGGATATACATTTATGGTGGGTGGTTTTGACCAAACATCTGGTACTTCAGCGGTTGCTGTAACAGCTTTTTCTGGTGCAAGTGGGATAACGGGGGTTGTATCAATAGGACAGATACCAATGAGTCCTCATACTGGAGGAACTGTAAATCCTGGAATTAGTGCAAGTACACTACAGGTTAACTACAAAGATTTAATGTATGCAGGACAACTAGGAAATAGTTATTACGATTTATCTATCGATACTTCTGGAAATATTGTTAGGACTTTACCTTCATCTTTAAGATACAAAACTAACTTAGAAAAAGTAGAAGATTTTAGATATAATAAATTATTAAAAATTTCACCTTACTTTTTTGATTACACTGGAGGTGGTGGTAGGGGTTATGGTTTAATAGCAGAAATGTTACATGAAGCTGGACTTCACGAATTGGTTATTTACGACCAAAAAAACAGACCTGACAATATAGAATATAAAATGTTGTCAGTTGCCTTACTAAAGTTACTACAAGACATATATACTAGTGAGAGTTTTTTATATAGTGAAACTAAGGAAACTGATGTAAAAACAAAGGTAGTTAACGGTAATTACAAAACAAACGGTGAATATTTAATAGTGGTTTCACAAAAATCAACTATAACCTTAAACTCAAATAAAGACACTAAAATAAAAATTAAATCATTATCTTCTTGTGAAGTTATACCTGATAAAGGAAAAATAGATGGTAAATGGGAATCTATAGAATTGGGGGGTGATAGTTGTGTGGAATTTGTTTTTGTTAGTGAATTAGGTTACTGGATTATAACTAGTTCAGATGGTCTCAAGGATGTTTAACTCTTCCATAAAATAATTTTCACTTACTTTTGTTTTTTCCCAATATAACACTTCTTCAGGTGAAAGTGTTAAAATATCTTCTAATTCATCCTGGTCACCTTTCTTTCTAGGTATTCCATTTATTAACTCACACTGACTCTTAGTATAGTATTCTCTATCTTCCGGGTTTTTTTTAAGTAGTGATTCCCTAACCTCTGGTTGGAAACACACCAATAAAGGTTCTACTCTTTTATTAAATGTGTTTATATACCTTGGTACGTTATATTCACCTTTCATCCCATTTTCTAAATCGTTTTCTGATATTAAATAGGAGTTTAAAATTATCTCTTCTGTTCCATCTTTTTTCTTTTTTCTTTGTACATCACCATGAGACATAGCTTTACCATTATTAACGTAATAAATGGTATCACCTAGAGAAACCTGTATATTATTAGCTATAACTAACTCCATATGTGCTTGTCTAGCCATTAAACTACCAGACTTAGTTCTTTTTGTACACCTTTTTTTATACGACTCAATTGTTTGTTTTACCCTAGACTTATTAGCTATTTTAGCGAGTAGGATATCCCTATCATATATTTTCTGTAGATACTCATAATAGTATTCTACAAAATCTGCACCGTTACCCTCCAATAACAACCTTAAACCCTTATCTATAAAAGTTTCTAAGTATCCTTGGATTTTTTTAGATTTGATAGAGTTACCTGTTAATTTAACAACTCCGCTTGGCATTAATAACGCGTAATTTTTTCTAGCTACATTAATACAGGAAGGCCATTGTCCGTCCGTATCTAACCCCATTTCTCCTCTCATAAATAAATCGTTATACTCAGCAACATCAGCTTCACTTCCTTGGTATTGTCTTCCTTTATCCACAAGTCCGTTATCACCTAAACCAACATAAGAGCGGTCCTCAACATCCGAAGGACATGAAAAATTAACACCGTCTGTGTCCATAACTAAAGGGTCATAACCTTTTTTCATAAAAAATCTAACCATTTGTCTAAGATATTGTCTCGCTGTACAAGTAACCTTTTCTCCCATATCCATATCACCCCAAGGAAAAACCTGTGGAGCTGAAAGAGAACCAAACATAGAATTTATAAAAATTTTAATAGGTAATTGTTTTCTACCAAAAGATTCTGATTTCTTCTTGTCACTACTATAATATTCTGAAGCTAGATTTTTATATCTAATTCTAGTATCCCTAAAATATTTTAACATACCTTTCATAGCGTGAGTTACGTCACACTCGGGGAACACATTATGAACCAATTGTATAGAAGGGTATAGTGAACTAAAATCTAATTTAAGTACATTTGTAGAATACCCAGTTTTTACCAATCTAGATAATCCCCCAACAAAAGGCCTTTTAGAGTCTTTTGCTGGTACCGCCAAACCTCTATGATATGACCAAGCCAACATCAACATTTTCCATAAAGTTGCTGTTCCCATAGTGGACACTCTTTCATAGGATGTTGGTACCATACTGGCTAGTAGAAATGACGCTTGATTAAATTGTCCGTCTACCTCCATAGTTTCCCATAAGTCATCCATTAAGTACTGCTCTACAATTTCTGCACCCCCAACTTTCTTATAAACCTTAGGAAACTTTTTGTCTATATCAAAAAGACCTTCAGAACCAACAGGTTTATATTTTCCATTCTCAACATTTAAATAGAAATCTTTATTTTCTCTATATGTAGAAGCAATTTTATCACCAGGAACATACACTCGATTAGGTTTTTCTGATTTAGAGAATTGTGTTATATACTTTAGTCCCCAACTTTTTATTTCAGAATTAATTGTTTGTGCTCTTCTAACCGCATGTGCTATATCTAGGGAATTATAACCCCAAATCTTTATTTGGCTATACTCTTCAACTTCCGCACCCAATTTAAGAACACCCTCTTTAATTTTATACCCTTCATTAGGATTTAGTGTTTTAAACTTTGTGGTGTCCATTTTTAATATTTCTGCTCTTTTAAAAAGCCAATTCCAGTCAAAGTTAGACGAATTATATCCACCAATTATTGTTGGCTTCAATCTGTCGATTGTTTCAAAAAATTTATATATTGCATCGGACTCTTCAACCTCAGAATCACCAATTTCAATTACCTCCTCAAAACCTCTATTATCTTTCATCCCAACCATAAAAATTCTACCATCTTCCGGGTTTAAAGATGTGGTCTCTAAATCAAAAACAAATCTATGTAAATCGTCATACTCCTCAAAACCTTTAAAAAGTCTTTTCTTTTTTTGTATTAGGTATTGTTCTATCGGGGGTAAAATCATTATGGCGTCTCTATTATCCGCATCCCAAGGATTTATCCCACCATTCCTAAAAAAAGAAACTAGGTCTCTATAACTTTTAGTTGTTTTTATAATGTACGTTAGACCATTTTTTAACCTTTCATCCTCACCACACTCTAGTTTTTCTATTAAAATACCATGTTTAGATATGGCTGCTTTTTGTTGTTCCTTACTACCATTGTAAAAATTTTTTTTACTTAGGTCACCAACCCAACAAAAAGGTATAAAAGTGTCTGATTCTATTACTTTACCCCTATCTGGGTACTCTTTGATTTTATATATTCTACCCGAACGCCAACCATACTCCAAAGAAACGATAAATTCCTCTGGGTCATTTCCGTGTAAAAAGTCTTCTATTTCTTGTGTAGTTGCGTTATCTAATGGGTTTGTTGACATATAGTAATAAGTTTATGTCTAAATATAGATAATAATGTGGGGTTAATCAAATAAATTTAACAAGGAGATTTAACAAAGGATTCGGTAATGTTAATGTATAAATCTTCTCTTATAGGGACTATTAGTTCTGTGTTATCGTCATGAAAATATATTACGAATTGTCCTTCGAATCTTCCAGTTTTTTTAACGTCTTTTGCACTCCATTTATAAAAAACATAATATTCTACCGGTGAATTTACTGATGTTGGGGTTTTTGATACGATTCCAGCTGGTCTATTAAGGACTTTGGGTACACCTGTAGAAATGTCTTTCATAGAAAAGTATATTGATGAGTTACTTAACTTATCGTGAAAATCCTTAAAGTCGTTTCTACCGTCTTGTACCAACTGCATTTTAAGTACTGGTTCTATTGAGTGTTGTCTGATGAAAAATTCCATTTATCCTATTTTATTATAAATATCATATATATTATTAATCACAAAGGCATGGTTCCATCCCACTTAGAACAACAGTTAAATCATCCGGGTTCAATGAGTTAACTTCTTCTAAAGTCATCGTATTGTCTACTGGAGCCCCTTGTAAATCTAGGTAGTTTATAATATCGGTCCATGTATTATCCTCACTAAAAGATTGGAAAGTACCGTTGTAGGAGACCGTAATAACAGTTGGGTACCACATCCAATGCGTACCCCCGTTTTCAATTCCAGTACAATATTTAGAACCATTTTCATCGTAACAAGCGTCTTGTAGGTCCTGTCCCTGGAGGAGGTCGTCGTTAGTGAATTCAAAAAACCAATTTCCAAAAGGTGCGTTCTGCCAAAAGTTTACAGGACCATTATTCTCTCCAGTATATAGAGTCAATGGGTTAATATAAAAATCGTATGTAACTGGGTCAATATCAAATACTCCCGCGTAAGATTTATTATTACATGTGGATGATGTTGTTATATCCGTTACAGGACACGAAAGTGGTTCTGGGGTTGGTGGTTCTAGGGGTGGTTGATATGGTGGTGTTGGTAGTTCACAATCAATACACCCGTCATCACAATTCTTACATTCCTCACAATCAACCAAAGAATACCTATCTCTATTAATTAAAAAATTATGATAAATTTCATCTGGTGTTAGTGGTTTAATATAGTACATCATTTGTGATATTCCACCTATAAATGAACCAGCAAAATTATTCATTATTAGTGTTTGGTCTGGTTGTTGTGATTGGTTTTGCCAACTAGTGCTTGAGTTTTGTACATCACAACTGTTAGGGTATAAAACTTCTCGTAACCCTAGAGCTCCACCACCCCAAGACATATTATAAGCGACACCAACCTGAGTTTGTTTATTTGTATTTAATTGTCTAGGTATTATCTCTTCGTAGTTTTCTACCACATGCACTCTTCTACCATTAACATAAAAAGTTAGAGTACCCATTCTATATTCCCCCTCATCAAACCAACTTTGTACTTGTGCACCATGACAATCCCAATTAAAGTAAGCATCCTCAATAAATCTAGGATACTCATCTTTACAAGGTTTTGTTTCTGGAGAATGAGTTGGATGACATCCAAAAGGTCCACTACTACTATTTTTGTGTGTCCCATATCTTTGGAACTTATCTATCCTTACTTTAACAAGGTCGTTTATACCACCATTATTAAAAATTTCACAATCTTCAAGATAAAGATTACGATTAAAGACAACGTCTACTTGAATCCAGGTATCTGCACATGTACCACTTTTAGTAATGTAAGCACATATAGGGTCAGAATAACTTTCTTCTATGGTATACCCACAATCAAAAGTCACACCAGTATTACAAGTTTCTCCTGTAGTTATACAACTCCCAGTATATCTAATAGTTTTATAACCTATCCTCATATCATCAGTAATCCTAAAACCTATAGCATTACTATACACATCGTATTCTGCGTTTGGTGATTTGTTTTGTCCTGTTACTTTTACTGGTTCCGCAATTTTGTCACAACAGTCAGTTTGACCTGTTAAAGTAGTACAACCAGTTAATGGTGGTGTATCTACCCCATGAAAATATTTATCTTCTGCTCGTACACCTTTATAAAAGAAATAGCCGTACTTATCAGTTTTTCCTGGAGTTATAAACCCTAAACCTCTACTACTATAATTTAGTTGGTATCTTGGCCACCCAGCTACGATTGGTGAACAACAAGTGGCACCGCTTCTACTATAGACATAAGGACCAAATAGATTAAACCCACTAGTATTGTAACAATTACCGTAGACGCCACCACTTTGTTGTTGATTACTGATAGGTCCAACCAAAGTGTCCCCGATAGTTTTTAATTTTAAATAACTCTCAAAAGACCAACCCTTATTAGGTCTAGTAGGTAATACTTCATATGGGTACCCATACAATTTATAAAATCCTTGGTAGAATCCACCACAAAGTTCCTGATAGTAACCGGAAGAATCCGACTTATTTAGTATAGTAGTATCAGTAAACCAAGTATTACCTCCCCATTGGAATGGGACCAGCCCAAATGCTTTTACTTGATGCATTTTAAATCTTTTATCGTACGCAAAAATATCAAAGGTGTTAGCTGGAGGTAAATTATCATATAAAGTAATACAACTATCATCAACGTCACTTACATTATTTAACCCATTATCAGTATTAGTCCACGCGCCGTCACATATTCTAAAATTAGAAACACCAACAGGACAATCACATTGTGATTTTGCTTGTGACCATTGATTTTTACTTAGAATAACAAATGGTCTAAATCCATCATCAGCATAATATGTTGCAGTTGTTCCGGTAGGATATTGATAACTACAGTCTGTTAATGGTTGGTCACTACTTTCTGTTGAATTGAGGTCAATCCAAACCGGTAATTTATCACCATCGTTATAATCAATTATATTTGTAGAATAAACTACTTGTTCATTAAAATCTTTTTCGTCCGAAGCTAAAAATAAATCATAATACGAACTGTAATTTATTTTAGCGTCTAATTTATTGAAGTAAAAGTTATTTAAATTTTGTGTTCCCATTATTAATAAATACTATTTGATTGGTTTAGATATTTATTTATAAAAGGAATATGAAAAGAAATGAAGCACTTACATATGTGGTTGAGGAATTAAGGTCAATCAAAAAAAGTATTTTGGAAAATAAGTCGGTTCCACCAACTAGATTTTTAGAACTTTCTGAAATTTTTAAGTTTGGGATAGAACCAGCTTCTGAACGTTTTAATGCTGTGTGTTTAAATGAAATATCTAAAATGTATACGGACGAAGAATATTTAAAAATGATTGACGAAATTTTAGACGAGGAAGAGGAGGGGACCGAAGAGGAAATAGAGGAATTGGTTGATTATGATGGTTCTATTATGAGTAGTAAAATACCTATGGGTAGTACAGACAATAAAACTATGAGTTCTAAAAAAACTACTGACCAAGTAGTGCCAGCGACTAGACAGTCGGGTACGTGGAGTGGTGCTGGACATTATTTTAGAAGGTACTGGGGTGAGTCTGTGGAGGAAGTAGCAGAAGGTGATAAAAGTTCTATTTTAGGTTACGAAGAAACCGACCAATTACCTTTTGATGATGCTGTAGAGTACTATGAAGAAGATTTAGATATGGATAAGGATGAGGCTTTAGAAAGAGTAGAACGTGAACGAGGACCAAAGACACTAGAGAAAGAGAAGGTGGATGGTTCTTTTACGAGACAAAGAATTACAGAAAAAGAAAAATTTAAAAAACTTGCAGAGGATAAAGCTAGGGACATGATTGAGGTTATCTTATCTAAACGGTCCTCGTCTGGTGAGATAACAAAAGAACCTGTTGATATAATGGATGGTAAGTTAAAAAAACTCGTAGATTATTATAAAAGAGATAAAAGTTTAGATGATTTAATTTCTAAGGTAAGAGAGACTTGGAGCGATGAATAAAGACTTAAAAAACGACAGGTATTCTTTACCTGAAGAATTAAAAGAAAAATTAACTACTATATTTAATAATCTTAGTCCTAATCAGAAAGGTTATAAGAGATGTAAAAATTTGGTGGATAATCCAGAATTGACTTACTCACAAGCTAAAAAGTTTAAACACGAACTAGAAAATGATTTAGAAGAGAATGACTATGAAGTTGTAGGTGGTGACGATATGTTAGACTTTATAAATAATTCTTTAAATGGTAGACGTGATAGTGTTCATCACTCTAAAAAAATTAGACAAAACGCAGGACAAGAAAACGTATTTAAAAAAACACACACAAAAGATAAAAGTAAAAATCCGACAAAAGTAAGAAAAATAAAAATTTCTAGTAAATCGGATGATATTAACAATAACAGAGCTATTTATGAAGAGATAGATAGAATAAAACAATTATTAAAATAAAAATTATGCCAGATTACAATCAAAACAAACCAGGTGAATCATTAACTCAAATGAGTGAACAATTTAGAAAACAGAATTTAGTTAAAAATGTATATCCAGTATCGGATAGTGATGGGTACAGTGCTAATCACCCTAACGCATTAGCGAATGGTGATGATAAAGGTAGAGGTAATAGTATATATCTTGATGTTTTTGGAGAAGATATAGGTACTAGAACTGATATTATGGGTAATGGAGAAGCCAACACGGGTAGACTTAATAACCTAAAGACTAACTTATACGGTAAAGAAAATGAGTATAGTGCAGGAAATTTAGACTCCGGTCCTGGTTTTGAAGCTACTACCAGTACACCACCAGCATAAACATGAAATTAATTAACTCTTTAATATCTTTAATAAGTGAAGGTGTTTCTAATAGTGTTATTAAAGACGTTATTACAAATAAACAAACTTGTGACTTACGTTATATGGACGATGAGAAATTACCTAACGGTGGTCAAGTACGTACAATACAACCTGTCGCATATGGGTATTCTAAAAGGGGTAATCCAGTTATAAGAGCGTACCAAACCTCGGGTCCATCACTAAAAGTTAATGAAAAAGGAATTCCTTTACCAGACTGGAGATTATTTAGGGTGGATAGGGTTAAAAGTATGATTCCTAAGAAAGGTGATGATAGTTTATTCTTGACTTTTGACGAACCACCACTATATAATCCTATGGGAGATAATTCTATGACAAGAATGATATACAATTCAAAATTTTAAAACTATGGCAAATATAACAACACTACAACAATCCTTAATTAACGCAAAAAAAGTTATGGGTAAGGTAGAATCTGGAAATTTTATCTCTACTAAAGGTAATCAGACTATATCAGAACTTACAGCACACTCCTCGGTACCGGGTATTAATGAACACAATTTACCACCAGTACAACCACTACCACAAATCCCACAAGCAGATGCAAGTGCAAGACAAGACTTATCACCTAAAAAAAATATGACAGAAGAAAGAATTAGGAGTTCTAGATTACCAGACGCTATTAAACAGGCCATGATAGATAACCCAATACCGGAAATACCTTTTAATGGTGGTCTCACTTTAAATAATGATTTTGTTGCTGGTGTAAAAGAACAGATGGACAAACAGAATATACCAACATCCAATCATAATACTCAACAACATACTCAACCTTTAACACAGACATCACAACCTAAAACTAAAAAAATTACTTCATCCAACCTAAAATCAATTATTAAAGAATCGGTTAAAGAATTATTAGATGAAACTATTGGTTTAAAAAAAGAATCTGATGAAAATTTTCAATTTCGTGTCGGTGATAGGATTTTTTACGGTAAAATTACTTCTAGTAAATCTGTAAAGTAATTTTTATCCCAACAACCCTTTGACATATTTATATTTTTGTTTTATTATTTTGTCATGACAAATACTAAATATAAAATATGTGTAATTCCTTCTGACCGAACAGGGGTTTCAAAATTTAGGTCAGTTGACCCCCACACTTATCTACAAGAAATGTATCCAGATGAATTTTGGATTGATATCGTTTACGAACCACCATATTATGATGATGAGTTCTGGAAGGGTTATGACTTAATCCATTATCATCGTGCAATTGGGCCTGACTATGAGGCATCAAAAGCTCTAGCTCAAAGATTAACTAAGTGGGGAATACCTCATATTATGGATTTAGACGATTACTGGTTACCAACATCTGACCACCCAGCACACCAAATTGTTAAACAACAAAAAATAGATGAAAAAATAAAAGATAATATCAGATTTGCTCATTGTGTAACAACTACAACAAAAGAGTTTGCTAAAGAAATCACTAAACTAAATAAAAACGTATTTGTGTACCCTAATGGGGTGGACCACAAAGAAAAACAATACATACCAAACCCTACTAAATCTAATAAGATTAGGATAGGTTGGTTGGGTGGTTCTTCACATATTGCTGATTTACAAATTCTTAATGGTGTTTTTGGTAGACTATATAATGACAGAAAAGATAAATTTCAAACTATTTTATGTGGTTATGATTTACGGGGTACTATGACAGAAATTGACCAACGTACCGGTAAACAAAAACAAAGACCTATAACACCCAAAGAATCTGTGTGGTATAAATACGAACAACTATTTACTGACAATTATAGAATTATTGGTGATGAATCTTATAAGTCTGAATTATTAAATTTTAAGAAAAAACAAATTTCTGGTACTGAAGATTCTAATTACCGTAGGGTATGGACTAAACCTATAACTACTTACGCTTCTAATTACAATAATTTTGATATTAGTATTGCACCCTTAAAGGAACATATTTTTAATAAAGTTAAGTCACAACTAAAGGTTATCGAGGCAGGTATACATAAAAAAGCTTTAATTGTTCAGGATTACGGTCCATATAGTATAGATTGTGTAAATGCTTTAGAAAAAGGGGGTAGTATTAACACTAAGGGAAACGCTTTGATGGTACCAAAAGCTAAAAACCATAAACTATGGTACCAACATATGAAAAGACTAATTGACAACCCTAATCTAGTTACTGATTTAGGAGAAAAATTATACGAAACAGTCTTTCCATATTACACATTAGAATATATCACAAAAGAAAGAGCTGAGTGGTATAGAGAATTAATAAAAAAATCATAAAAAATTAAAAAATGGCAGAAGTAGTAATTAACGACAAAGTAAAGACCCACGAAGAGGGTAAACACACTTATATTGGGAAGTATAAGGGAAAAGATTTTAAAGCAAGTATGCAAGACATGAATGATGATAGAGAACTTGTTTATATGGAGGGTGAAGAAAACTTCACTGATGAAGATAAAGATATTATTTTTGAACAACTAGACGATATGACCTACGTAGATTCTGTTGAGGAGGCTGGTGATGATAAAGTATATATCGAGAATAACTATGAAACTTGGTTTGCTTTTAAGTTTGAGGCTTACGGTTCTTACGGTGAACATAAATTTATAGTTGAGGAGTATTCTGATGAACATGGTGGTGATGCTACTTTTGTAGAAGGTGAAGATAACTTTAATGAAGAAGAACAAGAACTAATTTATGAAGCGGTTAACGAATATATGTAAATGGAAACATTAATACTATTAATAGTTATCGGGATAACAATACTCTTAGGGAGATATGCTATAACTGAAGGACAAAGAGTAGAACAAAATAAAGAATTCCTAAAAAACATGGAAAATTTTGATAAAAAGAACAAAGATGAAAAGAAATAAATTACCAGAATGGTTTGATGGAGAAGTATATGAGGAGGGTGACAAAGTATCAAATCCTTTTTCAGGTAAAGAGTATCAACTTACAGGGGAGGAATTATCGATGTATGATTTTATTATGGGATTACAAATGATAGTTCAAATGGGAATGACCACACCTCAAATGGTCGCTGATTTACATAAAGCCTTAGAATGGTTTAAAATAAATAATAAAGAGGCCTATATGGTCTTATTAGATTAAAAAATAAAAAATGGCAGTAGAAATTAACATTATGGAAAATGGACCTATATTGGTCAAAGGAGAAACCACAGTAACTAAAGGTGGTAAAAAAGTAACAGTAAGTGAAAATTACGCGTTGTGTAGATGTGGGAAAAGTAAAACTCAACCAATGTGTGACGGAACACATAAATCAGAAAAATTTAAAGGATAAAAATATGTATTACCAAGCAATAGTAGCATTTGAAACTGGAGTTATGGATAACGAAGGGAATGCAAAAGTAAAAAAATATAAATATATTGTAGAAGCGGAGTCTTTATATGAGGTTAACAAAAGATTAGCCACATACTTGGCAGAAGATACTAGGGACTCTGAAGTTGTTTCAATAGCTAAAGCTCCTTTTGAGGATTTTTTACATCCAGAATTAACTCCTAAATATTATGGATAAAAAAAATAGTTCTACTTGGGATAAGATTACTGGTCTGGATGAAGGTAATAAGTCATTAAGTGACGAACTTGTACTTAAACAATTAGGTATAGATAGTGGTGTTTTAGATGGTTTGCAAGAAAGTGCTATCGAGTCGGCTAAAGAAAGACTTAAAGTTAAGATAAACTTCCTAAATAAGTCCTCAAACCCAGACCCCACTTACAAATACCTAGATGATAGTGGATTCGACCTTAGAGCTAATTTAGAAACTGAATTGGTTTTAAAACCTTTGGAGCGAAGTTTGGTTCCCACAGGTATTCATTTCGAACTACCAGAAAGTTATGAAATCCAAGTTAGACCCAGAAGTGGTTTAGCCGCAAAAAATGGTATTAGTGTTTTAAATACCCCAGGCACTGTAGATAGGGGTTATAGTGGGGAAATAAAAATTATACTAATTAATTTAAGTAATGAAAATTTTATTGTAAAAAATGGTGATAGGGTAGCTCAAGCAGTTGTGTCACCAGTAATTTCTGGTAGATGGGCAAAATTAAATAAGTTAAATAACTTAGATAACACCTTACGAGGAGATGGTGGATTTGGTTCTACCGGTGTAAAATAATTAAAGATGAAAATAGAAAAAATAGGGATTATAGGTCAGGGTTTTGTAGGTACAGCAGTAAGAGAAGGTCTACAAAATTTTTTCACCGTACTAACTCACGATAAAAACGGCAAATGTAGTAATACTTTAGATGAGGTGGTAGAAAGATGTAAAATAATATTTCTCTGTTTACCAACACCTATGGAACGTGATGGTACATGTCATATAGGAATTATAGAGGATGTATTATCTCAGATATCACCCATATGTATTGGGCGAGACTATTATGGTAACGAACAACGTATTGTCGTGATAAAGTCAACTGTACCACCTGGTACCACAAAAAGACTTCAAAAAAACTACCCACAAATTAAATTTGTTTTTAACCCAGAATTTTTAACTGAAGCTAACGCCATAGAAGACTATAAAAACCAAAGTAGGGTTATTTTAGGTGGGGATAATAATATAACAGCTTTGGTAAAACCAATTTTTTCTAAAGCTTTCCCAAAAGTTAAAATAATAAAAACAGACTCTAGTTATGCAGAAATGGTAAAATATGTCACCAATTCATTTCTTGCAACTAAAGTATCATTTGCGAATGAAATGTACGAAATATGTAAACATTTAAATATTGATTATGATAAGGTAATTGAGTACGCAAAACATGATGAACGATTAGGTTATTCACATTGGGATGTTCCTGGACCTGATGGAGACTTTGGTTATGGTGGGCATTGTTTTCCTAAAGATGTTAAAGCTTTAATAAAAGTGGCTATGGATTTGGATTCTGACGTAACACCTATAATGCTTCAAGCAACCGACAAAAAGAATAATAGTGTTAGGAATAATCGTGACTGGGAAGACATGGAAGGTAGAGCAATAATTAATCAAAATAAAAAATAATGTCATTATCAGTAGTAATTAGTACTAAAAAAATAAATAAAGATTTTATATCTACAATAGAAAAAACTTCTGGTGTATATAAAATACAGATATTACCTTACGAAAATAATGGTGAATACTCCTTAACTGAAGTTTATAATAGAGGTCTTAAAGATGCAACTAACGATATTGTTTTATTTTGTCATGACGATATTAAATTTGACACTAAAAACTGGGGAAGAAAACTTTTAAACCATTTTAGTAGGAGTGACTTTGGTATAATTGGTGTTGCTGGTTGTAGATATTTACCTAGTTCGGCTAAATGGTGGGAACTTCCCCCAGAAATGATGGGTCAGGTGTATCATGAAAATGATGGTAAAAGATGGTTATCCACATATAATAGAAAGTTTGGGTCTGATATATTACCAGCTGTTTTAGTAGATGGATTATTTTTCGCTATAGATAAAAACAAAATTAAAAAATCTTTCGATGAAACAGTTACAGGATTTCACTTTTATGACCTAGCTTTTTGTGTACAAAATTACTTAGAGGGTGTTAAGGTTGGGGTAATTTCCAACATCGACATTACTCATTTATCTATTGGTCAAACTAATGAAGAGTGGGAACAAAATAGGATTAATTTTAGTGAAAGATATAGTGATTCTTTACCACTTTTAGAAAGTATAAAATTTAAAGAATTAAAATTTAAAAAGAACAAACCTTTAATTTCTATAATTATGCCAGTTTATAACTATGGTAAAACTTTAGATACAGCACTAACGTCTGTATTTGACCAAACATACCAAAACTTAGAAGTTATTATCATAGATGATGGTTCTACTGACCCATTTACAAAATTAAAACTGGACAATTTAAACATACCCAATACAAAAGTAATTAGACAAAAAAATGGTGGACCTTCTAATGCAAGAAATGAAGGTATAAAGATTTCTACTGGTGATTATATATTACCTCTTGATTCTGACGATATAATGTTACCCACTTATGTGGAGGAATGTGTTAAGGTTATACTTAGAGACAAAAACATTAGTCCTGTTTATTGTGACACTATTCATGAGGGTGAGATGAAAGGTATGGAAAAAAGACCCGAATGGTCTAAAGAAAGACTTATACAAGGTCCTTTTATTGTAAACTGTTCTATGTTTAGTAGAGAATCTTTTGATTCTATAGGTGGTTTTGACGAATCTTTAAAGGGTTGGGAGGATTATGATTTTTGGTTAAGGATGATGCAAAAAGATTATGTCGGTAAAAGAATACCTAAACCATTATTTGTTTACTTTCATCATGAAAAAGAAGGGACGGTGTCTACAATAGCAAATCAAAATATGGGGGAACTACACAAAAAAATACTAGTTAAAAATAATTTACTTAAAGAGACACCGACATATCAACCCCTTAAAAATAATAATTCCGGTTTTAACATTTTTACATAAATATGATTAGATTAATTACTTCTTACTATGTAGACTCTGACCCACAAAGGCAGAAAGAACTAGATTTCTGTATAGAAAAAAATGTTAATAACCCTTTAATAGATGAGATTTTAATTCTTAATGAGACAGACACTTTACCCCTAGAAAATTCTAAAATAAAAGAAATAAAGTTTTCTAGACCTAAATTTAAAGATTTTTTTGAGTCAATAAATAATATAACAGAAGAAAACGATGTTAATATATTGACTAATACTGATATATTTTTTAACGAAACTTTAGGTAATTTAAATAATTTAAAATTGGTAAATAAAGTTGTTACGTTATTGAGGTGGGAATATAACGGTGGAAAACCATTTATACCAACAAGGCGTGGAGATTGTCAAGATAGTTGGATTTGGTTGGGTAAAATGGGTAATTTAGATAATACCGATTTTTATCTAGGGAAGTTGGGGTGTGATAATAGGATAGCGTGGGAATTTAAAAACTCTGGTTATGATTTAACTAATGATTGTGATTTAATACAATCTATACATGTCCATGAAACCAAAAAAAGAAATTATACTCAGACTTTTGTTGGTACTAAGGAACATGATGAAAATAAAGAGGTGGTTCCACCACCTTATTTTTATGTTTATCCTTAATAAATTATAAATTGTAATAAAATGAAAATATTAGTAACAGGAGGTGTAGGTTTTGTTGGTGTTAACCTAATTAAAAAATTAATTTCTTATGGTCACCAAGTGAGTTGTTTAGATGATTATTCTACAGGTACGAAGTTAAATGAGGTTATAGGGTGTACTTACCATAATATGGATGTGGTCGACATATCTAAAGTTGGTGGTGATTTTGATGTTTGTTTTCATCTGGCTGGACTTAGTAGGATACAACCTTCTTTTGACGACCCTACAGAAACTTTTAGAGTTAATCTGAAAGGTACAGAGTCTGTGTGTGAGTGGGCAAGACTAAACAAAATAAAAGTAATATATGCTGGGTCCTCATCAAAATGGCACGACCCATATCAATCACCATACGCTATGTATAAGCATTTGGGTGAAGAAGTTTGTAAAATGTACAGGAGAACATATGGTTTAAATGTAGATATAGCTAGATTTTATAATGTTTATGGTCCTAACGAAATTGTAGATGGTAAGTGGGCTGCTGTTATTGGAATATGGAGAAGACAAATTAGAGATGGTGAACCTATTACTATTGTTGGTGATGGTGAACAAAGACGTGATTTTACTCACGTGGACGACATAGCTGATGGATTAATAAAAATAAATAATTATAATGGTTTTCATGAAGATGCTTGGGAATTAGGTACTGGTATTAATTACTCATTAAATGAAGTTTACAAAATGTTTAAGGAACATACGGGTGTGGGGTGTGAGTATTTACCAAACCAAGAAGGTAATTACAGAGAAACTTTAAGGGAAAATAACGACACTATAGAACGTTTAGGTTGGAGTCCACAAAACAGACTACACCACTATATAAAATCACTTTTTAAATTATAGACTATGGATTTACTCACTTTTTACTCAGACTCACACAAATCAATGTATGAAAATTATTTTTTAGAATCATATGATAAACACCTTAAGAACTCATTCATTTTAAAATCAAAAGAAATTACTCAACTATCTAAAACCGGTGATTATGATTCTACTGGATTTAACGAAACAATGTTAGAAAAAATTAAATTTATTTTAGAAAACTTTGACTCCAGTAACGAACCTTTTGTATTTGCAGATTGTGACATTCAATTTTTTGGTGACTTTAAAGAATCTTTACTTAGTGAGTTAGGTGACCACGATATAGCTTTTCAGGACGACATAGTTTGTAGATGCGCTGGTTTTTTTATAGCTAAAAGGAATAAACAAGTTAAGAAATTTATGGAGTTGGTTTTGGAAACTACTCCCAAATTTGACCACGACCAAACCGCTATGAATCACCTATTAAATAACCAACATAACTTTAATTTAAATATAAAAGAAAAAAAATTACCAACAAATCAATATTTTACTGTCGCAGCCTCTACTAACGCTAGACAGTGGAATGGTCAAGATTTTACAGTACCTAAGGGTGTGTTGGTTCACCATTCTAATTGGACGGTAGGTTTAGAAAATAAGATTAACTTATTGGAGTTGGTTAGGGAAAAATTAAGGTAATGAAAATATTAAAGCCCATACATGATGGTCACGGTGGTGATACTTTTAGAGAGTTATTAGATATGTGGGGTGAAAATAATCTATGTGAGGTAATCCCAACCCCTAATATTAGAAATGTTTGGGTTGGTAATCCTGGTAATATTTTACTGTATGACCGACCCATATTAGATTTTTTACCAGAAACTTTTAATTTTGGTTTATTTGGTAATACAGTACCTACTTTTTCTACTGCTTCTCCATGGATTTTTTGGGCTCGTAGACCTAGGGTTCTAGAGGAGTTTAGAAAAAAAGAGTACTTATCATACTCAAAACGTAAAATTAATAGTATTTTTGTTGGTAAGGTGGAAAATCCCGTACAACTAAAAAAAAGAACATCCATCGACTGGTCCACAAGTATAGATTTATTTGAAATGCCTATTTCTCAGGGATACCCTATAACACCCTACAAGTACACCCAAGAAGAATATTTAGATTTGTTAAGAAAGTCTAAATTTGGTTTGTGTTTACCTGGATACGGCCCTAAATGTAATCGTGAAATTGAGCTTATGGCATTAGGTGTTGTACCTATAATAACTCCTGGTGTAGATTTAAACTACTTTAACCCTTTAGTAGAAGGTACTCACTATATATTTGTCGATTCACCAGAAAAGTTAAAGTCTTCTATTGATGGAATAGGTCAGTCTAAATGGGAAGAGATGTCTAGGTCCTGTGTGAACTGGTTTGAGGAAAATTGTTCGGTACTTGGTTCATTTAGAACCACACAAAAAATAATAACAACATTATCCTTATAAATTTACTTTATTAAAGAAAATAACTAAACTTAAAATAAAAATAAATGAAGTTTTCTTTAGTACTGACCAATTATAATAGATTTAAAAGTATTGCAAGTGCGATACAAGAAGTTCACGACATGGTAGATGAAATTATTATAAATGATGATGCGTCTACTAAATTATACGATGGTAAAAATGTACATGATGTATTAACTGAGTGGTGTAAACAATACCCAAATGTTAAGTTATATAGAAACGAAAAAAACGTGGGTGCTTTCCACAATAAACATTTAGCTTTAGAAAAAGCCACAAACGACTGGTGTATCTTACTAGATTCAGATAATTTTTTACCTAGAAGATATATAGAACTTTTAAAAAATACCGAATTAAAAGAAAATACAATATATAATCCATGTTGTAGTATAGTTAATGGTAATAGGTGGGAATTTACACCTCGTATATGGGGTAAAGAAGATATAACATCTATCCCTAGAGAAGGTCATCTATTTAATGGTGGAAATTATTTGGTACCTCGTAAAAAATATCTAGAAATCTCAAAAGACTGGGTAGGTTATGTTAATTACATAGAGGTTGCGGTATTTGCTTACTTATGGATGAAAAAAGGTAACTATATTAATGTTCTAAAAGATTTAGAATATAGGCACGCGAGTAGTAACGACTCTTTTTATAAAAGTCATGTAGATTACCATAAAGCTATGAAAGAATATTTGGTTGATGTTGTTGATAATAATTTAGAATTGGACAAAACTAGATTGACTGGGATAAATAATGGAAAGTGGTAATTAACGACACAAAAATAAACAATAAAATATGAATATAGAAATTCAAAAAAAAATTATAGAGGAGACTAAAAATTTAAGATATCTTCATAATTACCCAACCTACCCACCGTACCATGAAGGTGCGTACATAGAAGAATACTTTTTTAATTTTTTTATTAAAAATTTAGAAAAATTTACTAAAGGGGAAAGGTATTTTTTACCTATATGGTGGACCGATTTATATATCGGTAATAAACATAAGGATGGTACAATACAAAAATATTTAGACTCTTTAGATAAAGACCTTAAATATTTTACAGTGACTCAACACGACAATGCAATACAAGAAAATTATAATTTAGACCTACTACACTACTCTGCTGGTGGTAATAAAGGTGATAAATGGTTACCTCTATGTTGTTCACCTATTAAAAATCCACAACCTAAAAATAGAGATATTTTTGCTTCGTTCATTGGTTATCTATCACACAAAAGACAAGTACTTTTGCAACCATTAACCACCCAACCCAACAAATATGTTATAGGTGGTAGGGGATTTTGGAGGGCTGAGGTACCTCAAAATGAAGAAACCCAATTTATGGATATGATGAGTAGAAGTGTTTTTGCTTTATGTCCTCGTGGTTTTGGTGCTACTTCTTTTAGGTTATATGAAGCTATGCAATTTGGGACGATACCAATTTATATATCCGATAGACATTGTCTACCTTGGGATGATGAGTTGGATTGGAGTGAGTTTTGTGTGGTTATAGGTGCCGATGAAGTTTCTAATTTGGATTCGATTTTATCCGGATTTAGTGAAGATAAAATTAAAAGTATGAGTAACAAAGTAATGGAATTATACCCAAAATACTTTAGTTTAGAAGGTATTTGTGATAATATTTTAAAAAGAATATAAAATTATGAAGAAAAAAAAGGATTATGTTTTAGCCTTAGCATGTGACACTAATTATGTCAGGGAAGCAAAAGCACTTATTAGTAGTGCGATAAGGCAAGGTAAATGGATGTATGACATCTGTTTAATTGCTAATGATTTAGAAGAAAATATAATTAAGGAGTTTACAGATTTGGGGGTCTATGTTAAAAATGTTGACTCAAGTGAACACTCTTACCACATAAAATACCATCTATTTACTGACTATTTTAAGGAGTGGGTAAAGGTTTTGTATGTTGATTGTGATATTATGTTTTCTGAAGATATTAATTTTTTAATGTCTTTTGATGGGAAAATATTGTGTGATGGTGAAGCTAATAAAGTATCGGACTTTTTTGAAAGGGATAGGGATGTATTGGTATTTGATGAAATGGCTTCTAAATACGATGTAGATAAATTTGGTTTTAACTCTGGGTGTATGTTATTTGAGACTTCTTTAATTACCTCTAACACCTTCGATGACCTTCACCAACTTAGAAAAAAATATTTAAAAATTAATTACCATACTGGTATCGAAGGTGGTGGTGACCAACCAATATTAAATATTTATTTTAACGATTGGGTTCAGTTTCCTCAAAAAGTGGTTAGTTTTTGGAAGAAGTGTGACCAGACTACTAGAATTTTTCATTTTACTAGGTGGTTTACACCCGAAAAAAATCCTAGTTGGTTACCTTTTTCACAACATGGAATAATTAAAGATTTGTATAAGTCGAATCTGGATAATTTTAAAACATTGGAACTACATAATGAGTAAAGTAGCTTTAATAACGGGTATTAATGGACAAGACGGTTCTTATCTCGCTGAATTTTTACTAAATAAAGGTTATGAGGTCTGGGGTATACTAAAACGGAACTCTGTGGCGGAAAATCAAACTGCTAGAATACCAGATAAAATTTTTAAAGAATTAAATCTAGTGTATGGTGACCTAACAGACCTATCTTCAATTATAAGTGTGATACAAAAATGTATTCCAGACGAAATCTATAATCTTGCCGCTCAGTCCCACGTAAGAATTAGTTTTGACCAACCAATTTACACCTCTAATGTAACTGGTCTTGGTGTTTTAAATTTACTAGAAGCTGTTAGATTAACCGATAAAAAAATTAAGGTTTATCAGGCCAGTTCTTCAGAAATGTTTGGGAATAGTATAGATGATGATGGATTTCAAAGGGAATCGACACCTATGAATCCAGTATCTCCTTATGGTTGTGCAAAAGTTTTCGGGTATAATATATGTAAAAATTATAGAAACTCGTATGGTATGTTTATTTCTAATGGTATTTTGTTTAATCATGAATCCCCTAGAAGGGGTATTAATTTTGTAACTAATAAAGTTGCAAGAGAAGCTGTAAAAATAAAATTTGGTTTAACTGATGAATTAAAGTTGGGTAATCTAGATGCTAGTAGGGATTGGGGTCACGCTAAAGATTATGTAGAGGCTATGTGGTTAATATTACAACACGATATACCAGATGATTTTGTGTGTTCTACAGGAATTTCACATAGTGTTAAAGACTTAGTAGAGTACGTATTTAACTCTTTAGAGTTGGATTGGACACAATATGTCTCCACTGATAAAAAATACCTTAGACCGGAGGAATTAAAACACTTAAAGGGTGATTGTTCTAAAATTAAAAATGAGTTGGGTTGGTCCCCTGAATATAACTTCGAGTCTATGTTAGATGAGATGATTGAATATTGGATAGAATACTATGAAAAATAATTTAAGTACTTTGGTCACCGGTGGTAGTGGGTTGGTTGGTTCTTCACTTAGTGAAGATATGCATAAGGTTAATAGTGATTTTGATTTACGAGATAAGTCCGTAACTGATAAACTAATTTCTAATTTATCACCAACTAACGTTATTCATTGTGCCGCGAAAGTAGGTGGTTTGGGTGGTAACATGAATATGAAAGGAGAGTTTTTTTATGATAATATAATGATTAACACTAACGTTATAGAATCTTGTAGAAAATATGGGGTAAAAAAATTAATTTGTTTTTTATCAACCTGTGTTTTTCCAGATAATGTAGAGTATCCTTTAACGGAAAAAAAAATACACCTAGGTGAACCACATAACTCCAACTACCCTTACGCTTACGCAAAAAGAATGGCCGAGGTACAAATAAGAGCATATAGAGAACAATATGGTCTTAATTACGTAACAGTAATTCCGACAAATATATATGGACCTAATGATAATTTTAATTTAGATAACGGCCATGTAGTACCGTCATTAATACACAAATGTTTTATAGCTAAAAAAAATAACACCCCTTTTAGGATTTGGGGGAGTGGTAAACCTTTAAGGGAGTTTATATTTTCTAAAGATGTGGGTAAATTAACTGAGTGGGTTTTAAATAATTATGAAGGGGCAGAACCTTTAATCCTATCTACTTCGGATGAGGTTTCCATAAAAGATGTGGTTAATCTAATAGTTAAACATATGTCTTTTGATGGTGAGGTTATTTGGGAATCGGATAAACCTGATGGTCAGTTTAGAAAACCTAGTGATAATAGTAAATTACTATCTCACCTACCAGAATTTAAATTTACTAGTTTAGATGATGGTTTAAAAGAAACAATAGAGTGGTTTATTAAAAACTATGAAAATTGTAGAAAATAAAAATATTTTAAAAATAAGAAATGGGAAGAAGAAGTAAAAAATTAAGTAGGGATGAACAACAAGAAGTAGAAGAGTGGATTTACCAAAATAATACTGAAGAAATTAGGATGACTGACACTATGACTATAAATGTTAAGTGTAAAACAGAAAACCAAAAAGCTTTAGTAAACTCTATAAAAGAAAAAGAAGTAACTATATGTTCTGGTCCAGCTGGAACGGGTAAAACATTTTTAGCTTGTGCCGAGGCTTTAAAATTAATTAAAAGATATGCAAAATATAAAAAGATTGTAATTGTAAAGTCAGTTACCACCCTAAAGAATGAAGAAATTGGTTTTTTAAAGGGTAATTTAAGGGAAAAGATGGAACCGTTTATGTTTTCTTTTGTTCATAATTTTGAAAAGATTGTGGGACAAGCTATAACATCAAGACTTAGGGAGTTAAAAACTATAGAAGAAATGCCTATTGCATATATGAGGGGTATTAATCTAGATAAGTCAATTATAATTATAGATGAAGCTCAAAATATATCCCAAGAAAATATGAGGACAATACTAACTAGGTTAGGTAAGGATTCTAAAATGATATTCTTAGGTGATGAAAGACAACAAGATTCTAAAGGTGGTAATGGATTAACTTTTTTAATGGACCATTTTTCACACATTGATGAGATTGGGTGTGTACAATTTAACAAGTCTGATGTGGTAAGGAATCCTTTAATAGCTAAAATAGAAAGGGTTTTTGATTCTTTACAAAAATAATATATATAGTTACGTTTAAATATGAAAATTAGTGTGAGTATAAATGGTGTTTTAAGGGATGTTCTAGAAAGATTCCAGTTAGTCTACGAGAAATACTATGAAGAGGTTAAATCGGATGTTATTTGTAATGATTTATTAAAGTATGTACATTTTAATGATTTAGAAGAATTATCTTCTTTTTTATACGAAGAAGCTCCAATGGAAATATTCGGACAGGCTAGAGAAGCTAGTTTAGGTGTAATACAACATCTTGTTGAACTTTACAAATCTATGCCTTTAGGTTATACACTAAGAGTGGTTAGTGATGATTTTGGTAAATCTAGAGCTTCTACATTATGGTTTTTAGCGAAGTATGGGTGTTGTTGTGATGAAGTTAAGTTTTATACGATATCTGAAATTAATGAATTATGGAAAGAAACTGATTTGTTTATTACCGATGACCCAACTATTATAGAATCTAAACCCGAAACTAAAAAATTAATAGTGATTAGTAAAAACGAAATTAATAATAATAAAATAGATTTAATTAAATCTAGTTTACAGGACCTTGAGTCCTTTGAAGATATACTTTTAGAAAATGAAAAAATTAAGTAATTTAAAATTAACTGTGGGGAATGAAGCTTTGTACTTTGATTTAGATGAATTCCTATCACAGATTCAGATGGTTAATGAAGAAGATGAAACAAAGATTGATATTAACTTACCTAAATTTGAGTTCTTTAAGTTATTGTTAGATACCACATGTAATATTGTGGAGGATGTGGATGAGAATTTGGGTGTTGTTTCTCTTAACAAGTTATCTATACCTTATAAACTTTCTCTTAACACCTTAATAAAATATAAAATAATAAAAAAATTGTAATTAAATGGAACAACAATTAAAACAAATCGAAAACGGATTAAACAAAATAAAAGATAAAAGTTTTAACATTTATTTTTTAACTCAGGACACTGAAGGAAGGGCCGCTGCTTCAGTAATGATGAACTATCAATTGGTTAAACATCTAAGAAATAATGGGTATAACGCGTCTATCATGTATGAAAAAACCCAATTTAAGGGTGTTAGTGATTGGTTGGATTCGGAGTATTCCGACCTACCCCATACTACTATAGAGGGTGGTGAATTAAAAGTCGGGCCACAAGATTTTGTAATAGTACCAGAATTATATGGACATGTACTGGAACAAATAGTAAAAATGCCTTGTAGTAAAATAATTTTATGTCAATCTTACGATTATATCTTTGAGACTTTGACACCTGGTACGTCTTGGGTTAACTATGGTGTAACTCAAGCGATTACAACATCTAAAACACAGCAAGAATATATAAAATCTTTAATGCCTAGTATTAAAACTAGTGTTGTACCAGTCTCAATTCCAGAATATTTTAAGACTTCTAACAAACCAAAAAAACCAATTGTTGCTATTCATACTAGAGACCCTAGAGACACTATGAAAATTATTAAAACTTTTTACATATTAAACCCACAATTTAAATGGATTACATTTAAAGACATGAGAAATATGAGTAATAAAGAATTTGCTGAATCTTTGGGTGAGTCTTGTGTTTCAGTATGGGTAGATAGGATTGCTGGGTTTGGTACTTTCCCGTTAGAATCTATGATGTGTGAAACACCCGTTATTGGTACTTTACCTATTTTAAGACCGGAGTGGATAACAAATGAGAATGGTATCTGGTCATTCGATGAAAGTAAGATTGTAGAAATTTTGGGTACTTATATGAAGAATTGGTTAGAGGATAATGTTCCTGAAGCATTACACGAAAAAATGAAGGAAACGGTAACTAAAATATCAGAAGATAATCAAGAAGAATCTATCGTTAACTTTTTTAACGATATTGTAATAGAAAGAACGAAAGAGATGGAGGATGCTCTTAATAAACTAACACCAGTAGGTGAAAATATTTAAAAAATGAATAGTAAAGACGTAACAATTATATTACCCGTACACGATGTTAAAGGTAATTTTGTAGAATGGTTTGATAAGGCTGTAAAAAGTGTAGAACAATCGGTAGTTAAACCACATAAATTAAGTATAATTTGTAAAGAAACAGAGGATAATAAATCTTTCTTTGATGGGTGGACACCACCAACAGGAATAGAATCTGAAATTGTTTATAATAAAGAAGAAAGTGATTATTGTAGTCAAGTTAATCTAGGTGTGGATAAAACAGAAACAGAATTTTTCTCAATACTAGAATATGATGATGAGTATTCTAATATATGGTTTAAACAATTTGACCAGTATGTAGAAGCTTACCCAGATGTAGACGTATTCTTTCCTCTAGTAGTAGATACTGACGAACAAGGTCAATTCATCGGATTTACCAATGAAGCTTTATGGGCTATGGGATTTTCCGAAGAATTAGGATTTTTAGACAATAATACAGCATTAAAATACCAAAATTTTCAAGTAAGTGGAATGATTATGAGAAAAGACAAATTTGAGTCTATAGGTGGACTTAAACCATCAATAAAACTAACTTTTAATTATGAATTTTTATTAAGAGCTACTTATAACGACACTCTTATAATGACAATACCTAAAGTTGGTTATAAGCATACGAATCAAAGGGTTAACTCTTTATTTTGGGATTACAAGTTTAATCCTGATGTAAAATTAGGTCAAGAGGAAGCTAAGTTTTGGATTGACTTATCTAAAAAAGAATATTTTTTCACTAAAGATAGGAAGTTAGAGTACAGCGAATAGTATTATGGGTAGAAAACCACTAACTAAACAATACTTTGGTCCAGACCAAGAAAGAGCTGTTAGAATTTTTTTAACAGCTTCTACTTGGGATGAAAAAAATACAGTATATAACGACTTTTTACGTGACCCATTAGTCAAAATGATTGATAGTATCATAAGGAGATATAAACTGTATAGACCGAATATGGAATTTAGGGATATCCATACCGACACACTTTCATTTTTAGTAACAAAGATGGAAAAGTTTAAGCCCGCTAAAGGTAAAAAAGCTTATTCGTATTTTGGTACCATTTGTAAAAATTATTTAATGGGTCAAATAATGAAAGACCATAGAGAACAAAATAGAAAAATTTCTTATGAAGATATTTCTTATAGTGTAGAACAAAGAGAAGATATGATTTATTTTATAGATGGGGATGAGGCAATGCCTACAGAAAAATTAATCAAAAATCTTATGAAAGATATTAAAGATTTTATTAGTAATAATAGACTGAGTATAAATGAAGAAAAGATTGGTTTTTGTTTAATAGATGTCTTCGAAAATTATGACACAATATTTATTGCTGGAAAAGGAAATAAATTTAACAAGAACATAATCCTTTACCAATTACGTGAAATGAGTGGCCTAACTACAAAAGAAATAAGAACCTCATTAAAACCCTACAGAATACTATACCGTAATATACTTCAGTCTTTAATAGATAAATAAATAAATATTTAATATTTATTAATATGCCAAGACCGAAAAGAAAAGAAATTAAATTTACCAACGAAAGTGCTTTGAGTTTGATGCAGGAAATCTATAACGAATCTGTAGAACAACGTAGTACCGCAATTAGAATCCAAAATAAAATGATTAGTTTTATGAAGGAGGCCTCAGATATGTCACTAATTGGTCCCGTTCTTAAAGAACAACAAAAAATTATAGACTCAGCTATAGAAAAAAAATTACAACTATCTAAACTACTAACCTCCATAACTACTAAAAATATGGATGCCGGTACTACCACTAATTTTATCACTGACGACCTTAAGGAAAGAATTACTGAATTAGTACAAAAATCTGATGATAACGATACGACAGTAAACTATAAAATGTAATGGCGGCAAGACAACCAGGAGACGCTATAGAACAACAAAAAGAGATATTCGGTAAGGTTCAGGGAATTATGGCTTTTCTGGATACTACTGACCAAGCTCAAAAAAGAGAAAACTTAGAAGCCTGGAAGGAGACTTTTGAGTCTTTAAGAAATATCACCAGTAACCCACTTCCTTTTTTGTTAGAACTTATAAAAAACCTTAAAGCTTATAAGACCATAAAAAATAAATCTTCTAAAGCAAAAGCTTTTAGAGCAGCAAAAAGAAAAAAACTTAGGGGGAATAAAACTGAGGATGGTGTATATAAAACAACAAAAAAATCTTTTGCTGAAAAATTTAATCTAGATGTTTCTTCAAGCCCCTGGTTAAGTACTTTAAACGGAATAATAAAAAATGCTGTACAAAAAGTTATACCTAGGATAGACGATATATTATATGAAGAAATAATTAAAGCATTTAATTGTGATTTATCTATGTTGGTTCCTGTTGTTGGTGATGGTCTTAATGGACCAATAGTAATTAGAGCTTCCGAAATAGACCTTTTAAAACAATTATTTAATGACCCCAATAGTGATGTCGGTAAATATATGTACGAACAGGTTCCTTTAGCTTCTTACCCTATAGGAGCTACACCTTTTCCTGTTAATAGATTTTTACGGGAATTAATATTTAATAACACATCTGCGGTTTTTCCTAGTGGTAATGGTCCTACTACTAGACAAACAATATATGGTAGAAGTGGTAGACCTTTATTTGATATGGAGGTTATCCCAGCAGTTTTACCAGCTACCGATACAATAATAGAAATTTATCCTTACTACAAGGTTGATACCGACCCTGCACAATTTAACTACCAAACAGCACCTGGTACCTCAACTGGACCGACAGCTCCTGTAACAGGAGCTCAGAAATTTACTTTTATTGAGTTACTTAAAGACTATTTTGAGAATATTCGTTTAATAGAGATGCAAAATCTCCTTGGTGCTTTGATGGAAATTTTAAGTGGTTTTATGAGTGTTAGAAATAAAGCCTTTAACATAGAAGACCTATTAGGTTTGGAGAAATTTTTAAATTCTATCGAGAAAATATTAGAGTCTTGTGATGGAGCAGATTTAAACGAAATTAACACTGAATCAGTAAGTCACTTATCTGAACTTTATGATGATGATAGTTTTTTTGAATTTAGTACGGAGGAGGAAAGAAATATTAATTTAGAGGTTAAAAGAAAATCACAAAATGTATTAACATTACAAAGTTGTGGTAGTTTAGATATACCTATAGATAATTCTATTGTGGATAAAGGTGTTAATGAAATATTGGCGTCTTTCGTACCCAAAGAACAATTAGCGGCTTTTGACTTAACCTTACAGAGAGCTTCCAATTACTCAGCTTCTAAAGCTGGGTATGATTTAACTCTTGGGTCTATAAGTTTACCTGTTGAGATAGACTTCAAGGAGAATCTGATTAAAAAGTTACCACAAATTTTAGCTTACTGTATTATGAACCCTAAGGGTGTTTTACCTATAGTTTTAACAGCTAAACTTTTAAATCAGTCGGAAACACTACCCAACTCTTTAGAAATGTTTCAGAAAATATTTAAAAGGGTATTCATACGGGTTATAAAAGAAATTTTAGCTGAGGTTGGTAAACAATTGTTAATATTAGCGAAGGAACAATTATTAAAGATTATTAGGGAGTTAATAAAGAGAAAATTAGATGAAAAAAATAAGAAAAAGATTAGACTGATAAGAAAATTATTGGATATTCTCCTACCATTAATTATAGAATTACAAGAGGCTAAAAATTGTAAGGAGATTTTTGACGCGATATTAAAGGCTTTAATGGCTAATATGCCTGACATTCCTTTTGGTGTCCCACCTTTTTTAGTTTCCGCGGCAAAATTAAGACCTGGTACTAGTGCTTTAGGTACTTTTGAGCGTTTGATTGGAAAATTACAGTCTCAGGGAATACCAGTGGGTGATATGCCCGATGGTTCTCCTAATGTATTTTTACTTTCACAATTTTCATTAATACAATCAATAGATGATGAAATGACAGAAAATGGTGCTGTATCTTCTGTAATAATGAATGGACAAGTTATTACACCAGTAGGTCCTGGACAAATAGTACCATTTACCCAAGCAGATGGAGTTATAAAATAATTATGGAATTTTTTAAAGAATATAAAGAAAAACCAAGTAAGGAAATTTTAGATGTTATGAAAGTTCTAAAGAGTGAATTCGACAAAACTAAGAATATTATTGTGGATTTAACCAATCATTTAGAAAGTTTAGAACGTAAGTTTAACCTTTTGGATAAAGAAATAGACAAAAGAAATAATAATGGCTGATAATCCTATACACGATAATAATAAGAGGGGAATTGGTATTAATTACAGTCAACTCATACGCTTCGGGGTGTGTGTTGATAATAACGACCCGCAAAGGTCAGGTAGAATTAGAGCTTTGTTAGTTGAGGGTGAGGGTGTGACTAGTTCTAAAATTAATGACCCATTAAAGGCAATTGAAAAATTAGATAGGGAAGGTAAATACAAACCTTGGTCTAGTGATGACCCACATACATTTGACCCGTTTTTACCGTTACACCTCAATATAATACCTAGAAAATCAGAAGGTATAAAATTAATTTCTTTTGAGACTGTAAAAGATAATGTTAACCAAGAATATATAGGTCCTATGATATCCCAACCAGGGCAAATCAAAGGGGATAATTATTCTAGTGGGCAACAAAACACGAGTTTTGGTATCCAAAACAAAAGGCTTCCAGATTTTGCCCCTGAAGGTATTCCGTTACCAGACGGTAAAGGTAGTTTCCCAAACCCTGATGATATTGCTTTAGTAGGTAGGGACAATTGTGACCTAGTCTTAGGGATGAGAGAAAAATCTATAAATGATGAAACAGAACAACCTGTAGAAGATTGGTATCCCCAGATATTAATTAGGTCTGGTAAATTTATACCAAATAAAAAATTTAGTTCTAGACCTAAATTTAACACGAAACCTACGTTTATCCAATTAAATACGTTTCCACAAGCTTTAACTAAAGAAGAAAAAGAGGTAGAAAAAGTTAAAATAGAAGATGCTAATTTAAATTGTTTAATAGAATATTATATTGAGATGGGTAATTTACCACTATCACCATTTTCAGGAAATATTACAATATATAAATTACCTTACACTTCACCTGTAACAAATAAACCTTTTCTCTCTTCTGAATTTAATTCTACTACAGTAGTACCACCACCAATTGCAGCTTCTAATCCAGCAAATCCAACATTTTTAGGTGGTTTAGGTCAACTAAATAATCTTTTTAGTGTTATAAAGTTTTCTAACGTAGCAACTATGGAAGAAGTTTCTACAATAATAAATAACGTAATTTCACAAGTAGATAAAGGTCTATGGAGCAAATTAATGGCACCAGTAACTAATTGTGTGAAGACATTTAACCCAACAGTAGATACTAATAATCCTAGTGTGTTTTTTCCATTATTACAACATCCACTATATTTTAGACCTCAACTAACCACACTAGAAAGAATGGAAAAAAGTCAGCCTAGTGGTGGGGTATTTCCTAATTGGACGGCTGAAAAGGATTGGTGTAATACTTTAAAAGAACTTATTCTTCAGGAAGGGGTGGAGACTCCTGGTATGGGTTTATGTTTTACTTCTAACGCTGGAAAAAGAAGTGTTCCAACATCTACCGAAAAAGTTAAGGTTAGTGAACTTAAAAAGCACGACACTCAACAGGGAATAGTTTCTGTTGGGTCAGAAAAAATATATTTATTATCGTATGAATCAGCAGACATAAATGGACCAATAATTTTAGACACTAATTACGGTATAGACCAAGAAAAATTTATTGTGGATATAGAAAATAAAACAAATTCTTTGGTTAGGGGAGAAAAGTTAATGGAGTTGTTGGGTAAGATTGTAAATTATACTGCGAGTCATACTCACGCTTATCCGGGAATGTCACCGGTTGGTCAGGCACACGATGGAACTACGGTAGAAGAACTAACACAATTACTACAGGATGCCCCCCAAAATATTTTAAATCAGAATATCCGAATTAATTGATATTTATATTATAAAGAAACTATATGTCAATATTTAGGTCGTATTTTAAGAAGAACAATACTATTATAGCAAATAGTAAAACTAATACAGCGAAAAACCCTGTTACACAAATTTTTTATGGTAAAAACGTAACTAAAGAGTGTTTATTTACAGGTCTTTCTGGTGATACTTGTGGTGGTTTAACTGGATTTTCACATACCGCTTTAAATGGGTACAGTAGGTTTTTATTTGATTTGGATTTGACTGATTTAAAGAGTAGTGTTTCTTCATGTTGTTTAAACTTAAATAGTGGTACCACTCATAGTTTAAAAATGGTAAATACGTCTAACTTTGACGATACATTATTAAATGATAAAGTTTTAATCGGGGATACTAGGAGGGCAACATCTTTTACTTTAATGTTGTTTAAAGCTGTCTCTGGTAGTAGTTGGAATGAAGGTGTTGGGTATGACTATCAACGTAATGTAGGTATGTTTGAAGTTGATAATGATATCACTCATTCCTCTAGACCTAGTCATTGGTTTTCTGCGACAACTTTAGTTGGCTGGTCTTACCCAGGTACTTACTTAAACACTTTAAACACTAGTTATATATCTTTAGCTACACAATATTTTGATAATGGTAATGAAAATATAAATTTTTCTTCTAATGAACTTACTCGTGAAGTTAATGAATTATTAACCGCTTCTACAAGTACTATTTCAGGAAATACTTATGGTATTGCTTTTTTACCGGATTTTGAAAACTTAACTGGTCTTACTGAGGCTTATTCTGTAGGATTTTTTACTAAATACACGCAAACTTTTTATGAACCATTTTTAGAAACATCTTACGATGACAACATAAAAGACAATAGAGGTAACTTTAATATAAACAAACCAAATAAACTTTTTCTATATCTATACGACCATAATGGAAACCCCATGTGTTCTGATACCCAACCAATAGTAGACGTAATAGATTGTAATGGTGTTACCCAACTACAATTAACATCAACAACACTAACATGTGGGGCCTACTACATAGATTTAACCATATCTAATATTCCACAAGCAGCTCCGGTAGAATATGAGGATGTTTGGTCTAACATAACAATTAATGGTGTTTTACAACCTGTAGTCACTAATGAATTTATTATTTATGATGAAGCTTTTAGTATTGGAGTTAATGTTGGTACACCCAAAATTTACGGTTATTCGGTTTCCGGTATCAAAGAAGATGAAAAGATATCTACTGGAGAAACCAGAAAAGTATTTGTATCAACGAGGGTACCATACACTGTAGACCAACAAGTGTTGTTGGATAATTTGCAATATAGAGTTTATGTAACACAAGGAACCACACAAGTGGAGGTTATACCTTGGTCACCTGTAAATATGTCCTTTACGCACAACTATTTTCTCTTAGACACTTCATGGATGATACCTAACGAGTACTACATAGATATAAAGGCGACTTCCAATCAACAAGTAGATATTTATAATAAACAAATAAAATTTCAAATAGTTAATCAATTATGAAAAAAATTAGAATAAACGAAACAGAATTAGTAAGTTTAATAGAAAAATTAGTTAAAGAAAATTTAGGGTTTGGTAATGGGCAAAGTTTGGGTATGTTTGGTACACCAACATCAAAATATAAAGACCTTCTAGAAAAGGAAGAGGTCGAAGAAACTGATGAAATAAGTGAAGACGAAACAAATATAGATACCGCACAAGATGCTGACCAAACACTTAATTTAAACATTATGAATAAAACTAATCAAGAAGACTGGATGGAAGGTATCGAGGAATCTAAATTAATCAATAGATTAAAAACTAGATTAAATGAAGCTGAAGGTAAAGGATGTGCAGAATCTGAAGGGGGTTCTGGTTGTATTAAAAAAAGAGGTTCAGGATGGGTTATTCTAAACAATAGAAAAGGTGGGGTGTGGAGAAAATGTGACAGTGAAAAACATTGTGAAGAAATACTAGACGCTTTTCACGCCTCTAAAGGATAATAAAATAAAATATATAGACATAAAAAAACCACTCAAAAGAGTGGTTTTTGTTTTTTAGATATCTTCATCATCATAATTATATTCGTGGGTAACTGTGGTAGTTGACGGGGTTGGTTCTTCTTCAACAACAACCTCATCTTTTGGTGAAAAATTTTCTGCTGCTGTAAAACCAAGTCCTGCCATAACAATCCATTGTAAAGACTCGAATAAATTATCGTCAATTGTAAAATCCCAAAATAAATTTGCGGTGTAACCAATTAACATAAATAAAAGACATACGAAAGTAACAAATCTCTTACTAGAAACTTTACCTTCACTACTTAACATGTTTTTAAAGAATTCCATAATAGTTTTTTATTATAAATATCATTGCATAAAAAAAAGCCCTCATATAGAGGGCTTCTTTTAATATATAACTTATTCAGTTATTAGAATCTTTTCAGTTCTCTTACATTAAATGTTCTAACACCATCAACAGTGATTCTTCCGTAGAATCTATTGTTCACCATTTTCTTAGCGTATCTAGTCATGATACCTTTGATTGGAGTGAAGTTGAATGGATTATACATTGTTGGAGTTAACTGTAATGGTACATATGGTGCGTAAACGTACCCAGTATCCAATAAAGATGTTCCTTTATGTCCAATTAACACTTGGTTAGCTGGGAAGTAAGGGTCTCTATATACAGTAAATCTTCCTGATAATGTTCCAACTTTCTCAATACCCATATTATATGAATCTTGTTCTGGTGACGCGTTTGACACGTGGAAGTACTCCAAGTCATCAAATATAGCAGAAACCTCAGAAGAACATACAATCCAGTTAGCCCCACCTCTTAAAGTAGACTTGTGAATTTGAGCAGAAATTTGGTTTATAGTTGTAATCAATGTTTGATTCCAATCTTTTTGAGTGTATGGAGCTTGTCCAGCTGAGAATCTCTTCCAACCGTTGTAGTCCCATCTTAAGTTCCATGCTGCACCTTTTCTAAGGTCTCTCAAGATTTCTCTATCAATTTCAGCTGCAACTTCCTCAGATAATAAAGCTGTTAATTCAGCTTCAGCATCAATGTTGTGGAATGCAGAAACGTCTTGTGCAAGTTCTGGTGACCACTGAGCTCTTAACTTTCTTTCTGTTACAGAAACTGTAACTGCTTGTAAGTCAAAAGAAACCTCACCGATTTCATCTTCGAATTCAAGAGTAGAGTAATTTCTCCAGTAAGCTGTAATGTTATAAGCTGTTGCTGCTGTAGAACCTACATATCCATCAACTGAATTACAAGTAATACAAGCTGGACATGATAAATCAATTTCTAAATAGATGTTACCTTGTGAATCACAAGTGTCATTTCTATCTACAATACCGAAACCATATTTCTGTGTAACAACACGGAATAACATGTTTGCGTTAGCACCGTAAGTTGGAGTTTCTTGTGTTCCTGATGTTGAAGCGTCTGTATCACAACAAGTAACAACTTCATCATTTCTTAATTCTAATGAAGCTAAGAATTCTTCAGTATCTTGTTCGTTTCCATCAGGACCAGTTAATTTACCTACTCCTACACTAGAGAAACCAGATAAAATAACAATAAGTGCTCTAGAACAAGTACCATTAATTGAAGAAGTTTGTGGTATTAGTTGGTTACCACTCCATTGGTATTCATGTGCTTTATCATCTTTTGCTGTAAAGTTACCTTTAGAATAATCAAATAGACCATCAGATTGACTATCACCAATTGGTTCGTTTTGCTCATAATATTGGTCATATAATGAAGTAGACGCTGCTGAATAAGGTGCGTTAACCCCTAATCCAGACGGATAACCTGGTGCTCCAAAAGGTGCGAAGTGAGTTGTTCCGTCTCCTCCAGGAGGTCTCATTGCTGCTATTTTAGGTACAAAGTAAAATAATTTACCAATCGGTAAATTCATAGCTTGTACAGAAACGATGTCGTTTGCCAATAATTTAGAGAATACTCTTCTAATAATTGGAAAAACAACTGTTTCGAATGAACCTGAATCAGCAGCTGTAGTAGCTTCGTTGATTAGGTGTGTAGCTTGGTTTTCGTATAATTGAGCGATGTTCTCTCTCAAGTGACCTTTAAGGCCTTCTAAGAAACCTAAGCTGTTCCATTTGTTAATGGTATCTTCTTTAATAACCTTCAGGTGTTTTAACCCGATGTTACCGACCATACCACTTTCTAATAATGCTCCCATAATTTTTTTTTTAGTTTTTTAAAGCGTTTATTTTAGTTTAGACATTAAGTCTTTCATCCTACTAAATTGTGGGTTTTCGTAAACTTTTGATTCCAATAATTTACCTCCACTAGTAGGTGATTTAGTAATTTTGTTTTCTACTGACTCAGCAATTGTTTTTGTAGGTTTAACTACATCCTGAGTAAGTTCTTCCTTGATTACCTTATACAACCCTTTAGAAGATTTTAATGAATCGATATTATCGAATCTCTTCAAAATGTTGATTTTTTCCTGCTTGGTAGTTGAATGTTCAGTAAATAGACGTGTTACGTAAGCTAAATTTGAATTAAACACACCTACTTCATTCAGTTTATCTCTAAAAGTTGTTAATGCTTTCTTATAGTCAGTATTTTTAACTTTTAAAGTTTCTACCTCCTCTTTAAGAAGATTGTAGGACTTTTTTAGACGGCTTTCACCTAAGTTACGATTATTAGTAATAGCTTTTCTAATACCAGAAGGTTTATGTTTACCACCAGATTCTCTTCCGAACCCTAAAGTTCTTGAAGCCTCTCCCATGTCATATTTTCTAGTACCTCTTGCCATTCTAGCTCTCGTTTTCAAAGACATTTCATCATCTTCGTGACCATGTTCACCACCTAACATATCAGCTTCTCTATCCAAGTACCCTTGGTCAGAGTGCCCTTTGTGGCTTTTAAAACCATAACTACCTTCTTCCATTTCTGTTTCAGTGTAATCATCTGGTTCTCCTTGGTCTCCGTGTGAACTTCCAGTTTTGCCTTTGTAACCTTTATCAGTTCCCTTGTAGTTTTTATAATCACTACGAGTTTTTGATTGGTCACCTTTTTTAGCTCCACCTTCTTTGATTTCAGTTTCCTTCATCTCTTCATCGGATGTACCATGTTTTAACTCCTCTTCATTAACATCATCTTCAGATAGTTCAATTTCATAAACAACTTCATCCATATCCATTTCCTCCATATCCATTTCATCCATGTTATCCATTTCATCCATGTCCATTTCGTCCATTTCGTGATGTCCTTCTTTAATTGTTTTTTTCATTGTTTTTGTTTTTTTACTTTCTTCTAATTTAATGATGTACTCAGTATCTGTAGTGGTGTCGGTTAATTCGATTTCATCATCATCCTGTTGGATAATAATTCCGTCTTCATCTCCCATCGCTTTAAACACTTTTAATACTTCGTCATCGGATGCTAATGTTAAATCTAGAGGTGGCAGTTCAGGTAACTCCATGTCATCTGTCTCGTCCTCAATGTCAAGTTCCATATCATCTTCCATTTCAGTTTCCATGTCCATTTCGTCATCGTCCATGTCATCGTCTAGGTCAATCATATCAACTTCTTCTTCTTCTTGCTCCTTAAGGTAATCGTCTTCGTTTAACGATTCTTTTACTAATTCATGAATTTCTTTCTTCATTGTCGAAGAAAGTATTTCTTTTGCATTAGACTTCATAGTTTCTTCTAACTGTTCCGCCTCGAGCAACGCTTTTTCTAAAATTGATTTACTCACGTTTTTTTATTTTTTTTTTAAAAAGTTTATTAAAAACTCACGCGTTAAAAAGCGCGGTTTTATAATAAATATATTGCTAAGGGAAAAAAACCCGATTTTAGTACTTTTAGTGGGGATTTTTTAAATCTTCAAAAAACTATCTAGTTTCGACATCATAGATAGTGATTTAGTAAACTTATCTTGTTCGACATTATTAGACTCCACCATTTCTCCGGTTTCATCTACTTTATCCGCAGTTTCATCTTCTCTAAATAAATAAGACCCTGGTGTCGATGGTGAGGAGACTAAATCAAAACAAATTAATTCAAAATCTTCCTGTACTTGGTTATACTCACCTTTTTTGGTTAGGGAACCAACACCTCTTGATGAAATACCTAGGGTAACTCCTTGTCTTAATAAATTGGCTGCCATATCTCCAACACATGAAATAACACCGTCTTTTAGATAAGCTGGAGAAGTTAATAATTTTAACTTACCAATTAATCTGTTACCATCCCACCATGTTTCTGTAATAATATGGGAAGCTCGGTCTAAATCTATTAAAGAAGATTCTGGGTGATTTAATTCAGATATAGAACACCCTTTTTTAATTATTTCTTGATACCTATCATTTTCTCTTCTAAGTATAGTTTCTGGGTATACTCTCCCATTTCTATTAGGCGTGTCATATTTTTGTAATATAGCGTGCATATATATTTCACCATCGAAGTCGTCACTTTTCATTTCTGAAATTATATTTTTATTATCGTCAGGGGAAATATATCCGTCATGTTCGACCAATATACCATGACCAATTTCTCTTGCTTCTAAAACTCTCATAGGTTATCTTTTATAATAAATATATTTTTTTATAAAAAAAGATAGATTAGTGAATTTTATATGGCTTATGTTTTGGTTGGGTGGAATTCGAAGTCTTTGGATGTCTTAAAAGATTTGTCTATAATCTCATTTGTTATTAGGTCTACTGAATTTTTTATTTCTTTGGATTTTAAATCTTTTCTATCTTTATGTTGTGTTAAGAATAGGGTAATTTCACACTTCATAAAACTTCGCTTTCCTTTTTTTATGCCACTACTTCTCAAATCTAAGTCTACAATAACTTTTTCTTTAAATGGTGTTTCACCTATCTGGTTATGTACTACACTTTTTATTTTATATTTCATCCTATTAATTTTTTCACCCCACCTTTCTAGGTCGTGTAAGGGTTCAACCCAACTAGATAAATTTAGATATAATGATTTAAATGATTTTACATCTACGGTTCCGTAAGATGTTCTAAAATACTTAGAATTTTTTGTGTTGATTTCTCTGCCTTGTTTTAACATATTGTACTTTTTTTTTACAATAAAATTATAACAATTTGTGGTGGTTAGTTCAAGTCCTCTAGTAAGCCCCTAACCCTAATATACGTTTTTTTGGAAGTTGTAAAAGTTTTAATTTTCTCTTTTGTTTGTACTAATTTTGCTGATAACGACTCATCTTTCGATTCTGATATAAGTTTATTAATACGAGTTAAAGCTATTTCTTTTATAGTGGTGAATTCTTTGTCTAGGGTATTTTCATCCATTAACAAAGTATTTTTTAAAATGTTTTGTTGGGATTCTGTAAGTGAGTTTTCGTATTCCTCTTTATAATTTTTGTTAATCACCATAGACAGTATCTTTGGGTCTATTGGTTTGGTTTCCACTAAGGAATTTCTGTTTACCATATTTTCCACTAATGATTTTTTAGATTTGATGATATGTTCTATATCATTAATGTTTTTAGAAAATATAATTTTGTCTAAGTTATTGTAATTATAGTTTTCCCTAATGACAACTAGCTCCTTTCTTTTTTCTATAATTTTATCCAATAAATTAGTAACTTCAGTAAGTTTGGTTTTTTTGGTTTTTAAATAATTAACAACTTCATTTAAATAACTTTCCCCTTCTTTAATAGAATTGTAATTTTTATTTTCTATTTCATTGTATAAAGTAAAAAATTCTTTAAGTGTGTTAGAGTACTTTAATGCTCCCATTATAACCGATAGATTTTTTTTAAATTCTTTTTTATCCCTAAACGAATTTTCCAAAATACTATCTAAACTTTGTTTGTATATAGCGAAACCTTTCATAATGTATTTTAATAATAAATATATAGATTAGTCTAATAAAGTATCAACTTCATCACTGATAGACTTTATATGGTTTTTATTTCTATTAAATAGGTCTTCTAAACCATTTTTAGATAGTCCTTTACCTTCCATTATTAATGGTAATTCTTTTTGTATATTAAAATTTTCTGCAGCGGCTACTGGTTCTGTAATTTCTTCACCAGCTCCAGGAGCTTCTGTTTCTGGTCCACCCATATCAAAATCTGCTACATCTTCATTACCCATATCCATTCCAGGTTCGTCTGCCACATCCTCACCTTCTTTTGCCGGTGGTTCACCATAAAGTTTATCTAGTGTGTTAAATAACCCAGTCTTTTTTATAGTTTCTGGCGTTAATTCTAACTCTTTAGATACTGCTTTTTCAAACCTTTGTTGTTGTAAATCTAATTTTATTTCTTCATCACTCCACCCAAGAATAAACTTCTTAGCCCAAGTACTAGAAACAGGTGCAATACCATTACCAGGGTCACTAACCGCATCTTTATATAATGTTACTTTGGTTTGGAACTGTTCTAATTTTAGTAATTCTGCCTGACTAGAAGGATTTGTCAAACCTAACGAAAAATTTTCTAATTCGTCTTCAAACCCTAAAACATATAAATGAATAATAGCTATTTTATTTAATTCTTGTATTATAGCTTTTTGTATTCTATTAATTGTTCTTGCAAATCTAATATCTAACAACGCTAAATTTTTCCCCTCACCAACTACCTCTTCAAAACCCAAAAAAGCTTTAGGTATTCTTAATGAGGCTAATAGTTTTTTCTGTATATACTCTATATCAGCAATTTCACTTAGATTTGTCGCTCCCGGTAATGTATCTATAGGGCTTGCTGCAGCAGGGTCTCTAACTGGTATAAAATAATCTTGGTCAACAGCCATTTGGTTCATTCTTAAATCTACGTTACCGTTTTGTGGGTCTACGACTGGGTCTCTTTTAAATTTGTTAGCTACTTTTTGAATGTAGGCTTCCACATCTTTATCATCCATATTACCAACGAAAACTTTAAATACTCTTCTTTCTGGAGCTCTGGAAGTTCTATAGACCAACATTGCGTCTTCCGCTAGTAATAGTTGTTTCCATATTCTTCGGGCTTTTTCTAACATAGACGTACCGTACGGTAATCTCCTATCATCACCCAATAATCTAAAATGAGCTAGTTCCCATGAGTTAAACACGATATCCTTATCTTTCCACCTAAACTCTACTTTATCAGACTTATCATCAGGTTGTGCATTGTGTTGATTTACATATATGTCTTTTTCAGTTCTTTCTATTTCTATATTTGGTAATTGGTTACATCCTATGATACCTTTTTCAGGGTCAATCTTTAAATAGACAAAGTTATCTCCGTACTTACACACATTTCTAATCCACATAGGTAAGTTAGTATTTATATCCATAACATTATTAAATAAATCCCCCAATATAGATTTTATCCTACTAGATTCGGAAAAAATAGATAACATATATCCTTTTTCTGATGGTGTTGTGCATTCCTCAGCATATATGTCTAATGCAGCAGAAATTTCTGGTGTGAATTCCATAGATTCGTAATCATAATAAGAAGCGAGTCTATTTGGTTCATAGTAGATAGATTTAGTGTATAACTCATTATCTATTTTTTGCCACTGATTAGCTAAAAATAAACTTTGTTGAATTTGTAATTTTTCTTTATCAAAGTCAGCTTTTGAGTCTGTTTTTAGAATGTCTCCCGAACCAACCTTAAATTGTTGGTATGTCGGTTCTGTTTTTGTTGGACCTCCAGGACCAAATAATTTCGTTAACCTTTGATATATTGTAAATTCTGCCATGTGTTAATAATATTAATTTATTTATAAATAGTAAAATATTTACTATCTTCTTTTGCCAAATAACCAAGCATTATCTTTATACATTTGTTGTGTGTCTTTTTCTGGGTTTACTGGTATACCCCATAATGACGCATTTTGTTGTTGTGTGGGCCCATTAGAGGTATTTCTACTCACATTAGAGTCTGTAGTCCAACTATCTATCATAGCTTTTGTCATACTATCCGCTTTATGTATTTGACTAAAGGAACTTTCCCCAACATATAAAGCCATAGCTATTGCCATAATTAAATCATCATGTTTACCTTTCATATGATTAGGTTTTCCATTTATATAAACAAAAGTATATAATTCATTTAATAATCTTTTTGACCTAATAATAAATTTATGTCTAAGAGCCTCTTCAAAAGAAGCTACTATTTGAGTTCTTTTATTGTTAAATGCTAGTCCTGGTGTTTTTGTACCTTCGTTTGGGTTGTACTTCCACTTATCAGCTGTATTCATACCTTCAACATACAAATCTTTATATCCTAATTCTTGTAATTTTCTAGAAGTTGCTACACCCATACCCCCAGTAATGTCAGTAACTACATAAGCTTTATACATACTACCCCATTTATATATAATATCTGCAGCTAAATCTGGTGGTATTTTTCCCAAATATTCTGCTACTTGACATCTAGTATCAAAGTCTATAATTACTATAGACGTGAAATCTTCCGCGTCACCCCTACTTACATCACACCCTAAAATGTATCTATGACCTTCTATTGGTTTTTCCCAAATCCACATTTGATTTCCAACGAACATATCTTCAGGGTCTCTAATATCTTCATTTTTTATTTTATCTATTGTTTCTACTGGAATAACATTATCCCCCGAACCTAAAAACGCACTTTCTAATTCTTGTGAAACCTTTCTTCTATCATATTTTAATTTTTTAACCATACTCTCAAACCAAGAAGAACACGGTCTATACCCATCTTGTATCAAGTTTTCAAATTTAGACAAATCTTTTTCGTATATAAATTCACTTTGGTCAAAATCTTCAATATTTAGTAAAAAGTGTACGATATCTTTTGTTTTCACCCAATATAAATCTTTTGTAAATCTAGGGTCATTTTCCCAATGAAGTTCAGAAATGTGAAAACTATTTAAACCTTTTATAGATTGTTCGTATATTTCATAATAAATTTTATCATAACCGTTAGGTGTGGATATTACAATTACTTTACCCCCTGTAGAGAGGGATGCCATACACGCAGCCCAGAAATCATCTCCAGCTTCTATATACGCAGCCTCGTCAAATATTAATGTTGTTGGTGTGAATCCTCTAAGTGCGTCAACAGACGTGGCTACAGCTTTAACTTCACTACCATTGTTTAGTTTAAAATGTTTTTGTGAATCTTTTTCTTTCGAGAACCCAACATTAATCCAGTCGGGCCATTGATTTAAAAACCCTCTAACTTTATTAGCAAATTCAGAAGCTGTATCTAATTTATTAGCAATAATTAGAATTTTTTCTGGTTTAGTTTTGGATGCAAATTGTAGTTTTTTTGATACCCAGGCAGCTGTTGCGGTGGATACACCAGCTTGTCTATATTTTTTAGTTATATTGTCATTATATTTTTCAAAATTAGATAACATCATTTCCTGTTCTGGAAATAAATTAAATGGAACATACTTGGATTGTGTATTGTCGTAGGTTTCTAGGTAGGTTTTTATTGCATAATTAGTATCCTGTAAACATCTAGCATATTCTTGTATTAACTCTTCTTGTGTCATATACTATAAATATTAATAAAATATTAAGGTAACTAAAGGTTGTATAAAAAGTCTTTTTCTGCTTTTGTTAAAGATTCCATTCCAGATTTATTAATTTTATCTAAAATAGTGTCCACGTCTAATTGTTGTGGTTGTTCTTCTGTGGGTGTATCCACTACTGTTGGGGTAGACACTTCACCGGAAGCATCTTCATAATCTTCTTGTTTTAGTTGGTTGACTATCTCGTCAATCATTTTTTTAACCTGGTCTTTACCTTGTTGGCTACCTGATAGTATTTCTTTAGCTAGGGCAAGGAATTGTTCTGCCTCTAAACTTACAAATTTAAAATAAAAATAATTTTTAATTCTTTTTTGTTCGTCCACATCAAAGAAATCATCTGGATATACTTCTAGAAATTTTTCCCAAATTACTGGTCCTAATCGTAAATCCCAAATTTCAGCTGGTAAAGTATCCTCCATACCAATCACTTCTTGAGCCATGTCTGGGTCAGATGGTAGTCCGTGAGCGGAAACATACTCCATAACACCCTTATATAATTCATGTACTAATATAGGAAACATTAATCCCTTTGCTTTAATTGTAGGTGGGTCTGTTTCTAAGTCTAATTCTTCTTTTCCAGCCATAGCTTGTTCTGCACCACCCCCACCAATCATACCTTCCATA
>WLWF01000016.1_pt1 | contig 153246 bp, 177 predicted proteins | sample 6718331 | NCBI WGS metagenome assembly WLWF01 (sample SAMN12718692, study PRJNA515312) | sponge metagenome | isolation source: marine sponge | host: Mycale hentscheli | place: New Zealand: South Island, Marlborough, Capsize Point | collected 2003-05-01 | reverse complement strand
TGGAGTGTCGGCCGTCATGGCTCCTCCGATTTCGATACACAAAGTGTGGCTTAGACGGGTGGATAGCGCATCGGTGCAATCGCGCATTGCCATCAGAAACAAAACCGACGAGATTGGAAGTGGCGTGTCTGCAGTGAAGATTTCAGCCATCATCAGGTTTTGATGGCTGCATGCCTCCAAGACTTGTCATCCACGATCCACTCACTCAAGCGCGAAGCAACTGGACAAAAGCTCATAAAGCCAGGTTCACTCTGCGTGTACGTAGAAAAGACTTCTGCTGTTGCTAAGCAACACTTGGGACCACAGGCAGACGATCCATAACGAGGACAAATCATGGCTTCTCTCCGTTTTTTTTATCATCTCGCTCTTTGATGGTGCCAACTGAGCAAAGGATGAAATATCCACTAGAAAGCCATGAATCATGCCCATGGCCAATCACCTACTCGACCAAATCCAAGGCTTGAAGCACTTTCAAGCGAATTCCTCCGAGTTTGGCCCAAGCACGCAAGGCATCAGCCTTCGAGGCATAGGGCCTCCAATCATCTTCAAGAATGCGACGCTGCATATGAATTGCTACGCGTTGAACAACAGCTCGATCACTAGGACGATCGAGATAGATCGTTGTCCCGTTGAGCTCAAAATTCATATCAGTCCGAGTCTCTTCGCAAGGTGCGGATGTTGATGTCGCTGCTAACGACCCTAAGCCACCCTCTCAACGTCGAAATCCACTTTGATGGTGAAAAGGCCGAAGCAGCGTTGAAACAGGGAGGAGTGAAACCTTCAAACCGTACCTCTAACCGAACAACCGTTAAGGAACAAAACCCAATAGATTTTTCAAAGACTAATCGAGCCAATGACCAATCATCGCTTGTCGATTGAACAAAAGTTCCAGCTCGAAGCGGCTTTTAGAGAGATTGATGCTTGCAACGACATCGGCAAACTTCGTGAAATCACCAAAGCCATCATCACAGCCCAAGAAAATGAAAAGGCCTTCGCAAGAGAAGCTATTTCGCGAATGCGTCAAGAGATAGAAACCCAGACAAGCTCTCATTTTGGCTTTAATCGAGCGGCTGGGTAACCAGCACTAAATGCCACTTCAATTCTTAAATCAATCTCTCTTTACCAATTAGCATCGCTACAACAATTTCTCCCATCTCGTCTTGGTGTAGCGAAGTAAATCACCTGGGATCAATTATTTTCCTTTTCCTGATCACCATCCACTGGCTCCTTTTGGCTTGACGCTCTTAACATAAATTCCTATCCTTAAACATCTTATTTGCTAGATTCACAACATAATTGATTTGCATTTCATTTAATGCATTGACCCGATCTGATCTTGCCTAGCACCAGCGCTGAGCATCAATAACGTTCACGCCGGTTCGCACAAAAAACATGACACCAAGCAAAGATTGGGGCATAAAGGGAAGACACAGCAGATGCAGACATGCCATTACCCAAATGGGAAACGATGACTGACGAAAGCCAAGCGATGGTTAAGAAGACCGGTCTCGGGATCGGTGCCGGGCTCTTGCTGGTTTGGGTGGCTTTGGGATTCATCAAAGCCATCCTTCCCATCATTTTCCTTGGCGGTGCCGGCTACTTAGGTTGGAAGGTCCTCAACACAAAGTAGGGCTGGTTGGCGATATAGCCATCGAGCTCCAACGTTGGCTGAGAGGGAGCGATCGCTACGATCTTCAAGAATCAATGCCTCTCCATCTGAAGTGATATCAAAGGACTTCGACTATTCGGCCTCGATTTCATTGATGGACGTGAGGGAAAACTTACCTTTCATCGATCCCGAAAATCTCTCATCCCAAGATGTGCTGGAGGTGCTACTGCATCTCTTTCGGCAAAAGCCAGGGTTTGTTGACCGGGGCCATGAAATCAACAACAAAGAAACGGCCTGGGTGAATGCGTTCCTCTTTCGACTCAATCCTGGCATCGATCACGACGGCATGGAAGCATTCGTTGTTGAGATCATCGGCTCTAGCGTCGACCGGATGGCAAAGCTACGTTGATCGTGCTCAATCCAGAATCATTGCATTTAGCAAGCCGTATTGAGGCGAATCAGAAACAGCCCCATCCTGCAAAATCAGCCAAACAGGCTTCAATCCCAAAGCCCTTCAGGGCATCCATCAATCTCTGATGTTCTGGCCATGCTTTCGAGCAAATTAGAGCTTCAGCTGGTGATCCAAACACACCTAGCGATCCAGCATTCATTAATTCGAGGGCTCGGTATCTGGGAAGCACACGAATGCGAGCCAAGGGGCTTCAGGCATGGGAAATCAGATCTCAGCTTGTTTTCCCTGTTCCATTCCCGAATGCTCTTCCCTCTCCAGTCAAAGTAGTGAACCAACAGGGAGTTTCGGCAGCATGTTTCTCGCTCATACCTCCATCGCACAAGCCGAAGAACTTGCAGCCGCTGTTGTCGGTGCCATGCGACTCCCCAGTGGTTGGTGTTCCGCCTTCCAGCCCCACTTCCTGTCTTTGATCTTCCGTGAGCTTCTGGACGTGGAGATCAACTTCGAACAAATCCACGGCCTGAGCGTGGCAGAGGCCGGAGTGATTTTTCCAGACCCTCTACAGCGGCAAGAGCTGATCGAGCTGCTCGTCCTGACAGAAATGATGGTCAATCCCATCCCAGCCGAACTGGAGCGGTCGTTGGAACACTGGGCAGAGCAACTCAACGTCCACGATCGATCCCTTGTCTTGGCCCGAGATGTGGCCACCCAAGCCAGAGCTCAAGCCCAGAGTGATTTTTATCGGCTGTTCTGGATGGGAGAAGAGGACCTGCAAAAAGCCGAATTTGAAGGACTACTCGAGAAGCATGGGTCGCAAGCATGGACCTTCACGGTGAAGGAAGATCCCGAGCTGGCGGCTCAATGGCGCTCCCTTGCCCAGCTACCGGCAGGCACGTTAGGAGCTGCTGTTTGGCAGCACTATCAGAGCCATGGCTTCACCACCCCTGGGGAGCTCGGCGGTGCCAATGCCGCCCTTGCGCATCACGATTGGCTCCACGTCCTGGGTGGATACAACGTGGATGTCATCGGCGAGGTAGAGAACGCCGCATTTGGAGCTGCCAGCAGCAGCGTCCCAGGCTCAACGCTCTGGTTTTTAGGCGTGATGGCGATGTACGAGGGAGGACTCTTTGACAGTGTCGTCGCCGGCAGCCATCCGCACCAAATCTCTAGCGCGGGCACGCCGGAGCGAGTCGCCCACGCCCTGCGGCGCGGACGGGAATGCAAGCAGGACCTACTCGCCATCGACTATTTCAGCGTTGCCAATCAACAGCTGGTGGACCTGCAAGAAGCCTGGGGCCTCAAGGACTGACCCTGACAGCATGAAAAAGAAGGGGATTCATCTCAACCTTGAGAGAAAAAGCAATGAAATTCCAAGAAAAAAGGCCTAAAAAGAAAACTCTTCATACCTTTGATTAGCGCCTCATTTACTCATCTCCACAACGAATAACACCACTCAATTTGTCATCCGCTATTGCCAATAAAATCTCAAACCAGAGTGAAGCCTCTTGCTTAAGAAAGGCATCCGCAAGGCCCTTACCATCAAAAACTCGTGATTTATGCCATCAGCTGCAGACCATCCAGTGATCGGACAATGTGCGTGACCTCATCACCGTTCACCCAATGAATCACGCCATCATCAACATCTGAAACTTGAAACATTGTGTTCACCATCGGATCCCTAGCTCCCCCCTCACAGAACACCACCTGTCCCATCCACCAATGGTCATCGACCTTTCGAGCCACCCGCCTCTCCGCCTGCACGATGACAAAGTCACCAGAACTAACGCTCAAAAATGCGGGAATATCCTGGCTCGCAAACGGACTCTTGCCCTGGAGAGGGTGATCAACACTCACTAGTACACCTGAACCACTGCTCGCGTTCTAGGGCATCTGAATCGGTTGGTCAAGCCCTTCCCAAGCCCTGCCAGACCTTGGGTTTCTGCTGAGCAACGGGATCGTTACTTCAAAGAGGAATGGTGATTGACCACTTGTTGCGCCTAAAACCCCAACGCTTCCCTGAATCCTCGGCTTTAGGGACACTGTCAAAAAGAAAACCTTTGGGGTCATCAGGGCGTTGACCAATCTCCTTGGCTCCATCCAGAGGGATCTCAGATCCAACGTAGTGATCACCCTCCTTACGGCACAAGCGCACTGGAGACTGCGCGTAACTGGTCCAAATCCCTGTTCTCTTCACGGTGTATTGGCCGGCACTCTCCGCCCATTGATTGCAAGCCCTAAGCGCAGCCTCAGGCGACTCATAGCGGTTGAGAGCCTGAATGAAACTGATGCAATTGGGCACTTGCGTAATAACCAGAGCCGCCAAAAGGAGCTGTGTGATTCGGCTAGAAGTCATAAAAGCTCTTGGTTAGGCCACGCCTAAACCATATTGAATCTTTTTAGAGACAAGGGCAGACTCCCTAAAATTCCCAGCCAGCCCCATAGCAATCCAACCGCTAGCAGATTTTGCAAAGGAAGCAGCACTCCAACAAAGAGATCAACTCCAATTACGATTAGAAGCGAATGTTTGATCTATAAATGTCCAAACGCAGGACTGGGCCAAGCGTTTGCGAGGGCGGTAGGGAAGGAGATTCGGGATAAAAACTTGCCGACCACTCGTAAACTCCTTGCCTAGGATTAATACTTGGGATCACAACACTAACAATCTGACCAGGCTTAATGGAAGGGCTGAAGATGATCTCAGTGATTCCACTCTCATCATTGGACTGGAGACTTGCAAGACCCTTTTCTCCACGCTTACGCATATCATAAAAGCCAGAATAAACAGAGAGATCCTTACCCCGCCATTTCCACTTCTCAGTGCCATTAATTTGCGACAAGGCAATTCTTTTGAGATTCGCCCCAGCATCTGCGGGTAGCTCTAATGAGATAACGGGATAGGACCTCTGATAGGCATTGGAATATGAATTGTGGATCGAAATATTTCTGGGAGGACTTTGAAAAAACTCCTGACCGTATAACTCTGTCGCATGCGCGCTCAGCGGCTGAGCAAAAAGAAAAAGAAGGGGGAGCGCGGCAGCTTTGTTCACGGATCCTTTTCTTTTGATTCTAGTCGGCAACATCTTTCAGGAAGAAAAATGCAGCCGCCATACAGTCGATCGCAAGCGAGCCAGCTCCGCCATTTAGCTAGTTCTTACAGACGCTATTGAACGAATCGAATAAGGGGGTCTCGACAAAAAGAGAGCCCAGTCAACGCGTGAAGCCATGAAGCGATTGGGGCTGCGGGGTGGTTTTAGTAACCACCGAAACGCAGCGCAAGCTCTAAGGCCCCATAACCAAAAAGGAACGTGCTTCCAAGCAGTGCCAACTCTTTTTTCGAACTTGCCATAGAAAGGAGGGAGGAACCCACCAGCAACGCTCCAAAGAATCTAAAGGGAATCTGAAGCTCCAATATTTAGAAAACTATCAATCTGGTCATTATGAGCGACCTATTTACTCAATTTCATGAAAAACGCTTAACAGTGAACACTATTAGGCCCCAGCGCAATCTTTCTATTTATCTCTAGCGAAATAAAAATGGCTCAGCCTCCGTCGCCGCCCCGCAGGCTTCACGCCCCTCCACAGCGAGGTTTTTGCGGCTGAGAGAGCCTTGCTTTCTGGATTTCGCTTGGCAGACTGGGCCACCTAGCCGATTGTCCTCTTGTCAGTCGATCGCCATTTGAGAGCCGTCGCGGCCACCTCCCCAGCAGATGCAGAGCGTCTGCAACAGGAGGAGCGTCTCCGCACACCTGGCGTCATGAAAACCCTGGTGACACCGAGAGTCAATCTGGTGGAAGGGCTAAGGCAGGGCAGCCGCTGAATGAGAGAAAGCCTGGACAAAATTCATTGCGATCTTCATGGGCCTGGGGAATCGCCCATTCTGAATGGAGAAGAAAAACTCGAAGACAGGACTTCCCAGAGGCCTGGACGTTTAGCGAGCTCATTTTTGGCCTCCACAATCAGCTCGTTCTGGGTGTCTTGATCAAGGGCAAGAGTGTCACAAAGACGGGCAAAAGCCTTTTCCTCATCGGAGTTAACAGTGAATTGGTAGGCATCCCGAGAGGAGGCAATCACCATGTAGGACAATTTTGCCGTGAGAGCTCTACATTCTTCAGGGATCTCCTCCGCCAAAACCTCCAAATCATTGGGATGGCTGAAAGCTGCGGCCCAAGACGGAATGGCGGCTTCTTTGAGATAACGCTTACTAAGAGATTCCAAGAGCTCCTGCTCCTCAGGTGCCATATTCCCGTCCGACACAGCCATCAATTTAAGGATCTGGATAACAACTCCTGCCGTACGGAGATCCATGAATGAGAAGCATTTCACAAATCATAGCGCGATGCCTTCGCAATACTCAAACCATTGCTGCTATCTCTCAGAACGCATTTCTCCATTACTGATTGAGACTCAGCAACTGACTATTGACCAGAAATTCCAGCAGAAATCTATCTTTAAATTAGTTCGGTGATGGGTGCCATGATTAATTCTATTGGGACAACTTCAGTCCATCAGGCGGCATAAGAAAACTCTTGATTACAAGGAGAGGTCATCAGCATTGATGGCAGTTCACACACTGGGCTGACGCCATAAGACCCCAAGTCTTGGTGCAGAGAGCTATTGATTAAAACCAGAAGCATGGGCTTCTATTCCAAACCAGTAGAGACTTTGATGACTGGCAGATAACAATCAAAAAAGGGACTCCTAAATACCATCGCCCCCTACCGACATATCCACCTATCTAAGAGCCCCTAAATTTCTTCATAGATATCCCCGAAAGGCTAATATGACAAGACGTACAAGACATTTATGCTTTCATGTTCGCGAAACTGCCGACACAAACGTGCTAAGCATCGCGAAAGCGAGCAGCAAAGACTGTTAAGAAAAAGAGATTTCTTGCCTACCAAGATCCTTTTTCAATGGACTGCTCAAAAAATGTTTTTCACGAACCTATTGCCAAGCCAGCCATGAGAAGGAAACACGTTTCATTAAAGAAAAAAGCCTTGACCTCATTGGCGGTTGTCGCACTTCCAATCAGTGCTCTATTTCTGATTGGCCATCCAAGCCTATCTCAGCAGCAAGAAACTAATCAGTCACAAAAAAATGCATCAATTACCGTTGGCACTGTAGACAACAACCTCCCCTGCTCAGATAAAATTGATGAGCATTTTGAAGGCTATTCAATTGATATATGGAGGCGTATTAGCGAAAGACTCAATATAGAATATCAAATAGTGACATCTAAAAGTTATGACGAAGCTGTGATGATGGCAGCCAATGGGAAAGTCGATATCGTGACTTCTTGTCATGACATTACCCCAGAGCGTCTTCAGATCGTTGAATACTCAATTCCGTACACGTCTGGCGGAATTGTAATTATTAGCAGACGAGCTCAACGCCCAGTAATGGCGCTTGCTTTAAAGCTGATCAACAATCAAATCATACTTCGCTGTGGCATCTTACTAATCCTGATAACAGGGCTTACCGCCTTTGCGTTAAAAGTCCGCAAGCGGCAATCCAAAAGAAAAAAAGATTATAAACAGAGAAAGTATTTCAGACTATGGACAATTCTTATTCTCAATGATGGAGTAGATACGCTGCTCGGCTCAAGAACACGAGAGAACTTACTAGTCCTTACCTCCAGCCTTCTCCATGTACTTCTTATGTCTGCGATTATAGGAACGATAGCCTCTATTGTTTTCGAGGAAAACATTGCCTTCAACACCTCAAAGCTAGGTAGCAATGAGTTGATTAAACTACTCAAAGAAGGACTTGTCGTTCAAGAAGGGACGTCATACATGCAATGGGTTGAAAGTCGCATGAAAAGAGCTGGCATTGGAGACAACTATTCAGTTCCGCCTCGGCTTGTTTCTACTAAAAAAGAAATGCTAGAGGAAATTGGGAGCACTAAGCCAGACAAACCTAGTCACTTCGTGAGTAATATCACAACATATAAGTACAACCTAAGGCAGGTTGGCAATTCAGATGAATTTGAAATCTCCTATCAACAGCCAAACAAAACACCACAAGCTTTTATCTTTGGATCAGGAATGAATTCTAAACTGAAGCAACGCATCAACATTGAAATATCAAAAATGAATCGAAGCGGTTTGACCGATCAAATCGAATCAGACTGGAAGGATTAAGTATCTTGATGACTAACGAACAAGGCAGCCCTAGAGGCAAGCTGCACGCGCCAACTCTGTCTTGAAACAGCCCTGAGAATGATTGCTACATAGAGAAAGCTGTTGCTGCTCGTTGATGGGAACCAAGACTGCGATCTTGGCAGCTGTGCTTTCTGCCATCGCTCCAATGCGAGTGGTGATGGCCAACGAGCCAGGGCTAAGTGCACAGGATGTTGTGCGCCGCTACAGCAAGACAGTGGCTTGCCAAATTCATGAGGGGAGCCCCAGCCAGTACGCCAAGGTCCAGTTGGAGCCTGGCATTCAAGATGGTTTTGGAGCTATCTGGCTGGTGGGTTGGACTGGCGACCTGGGTTGTATGGGAGGCAATGGCACCCAACGTGTGCAGATGACCCTGGTGATGCAGAACGGCTTTACAAGCCGTTCTGTCAGCCCAGTGGTCATTGATGCGGAACCGCTGCCGAAGCTTCTGATGGGAACGCTGTTGGAGCTGGATTTTCAAGACGACGTGCTGACGATCCGCGGCACCACTGGTCGCCAGAAATGGGGCACTCTCAAACAGGTCACAGAGCGCTATCTCTGGCTTGGTCCATGGGGTAACGGCCCACGTTTCAAGCGCCTGTCTTGAGACATAACCTTGACCATGCTCTGTGGAACCGCAGTGGTGAAACACTGCAAGTCGTGATCAGCACAAACCCCATCTTCACGGCCCGAGCCAAACTGACGAAATGAAACGTCTCCTACGGCTTCTTAAGCGACTGACAGGCAAAACGCAGAAGCCTCCGCTTCATACGCCTGAGGAGTTGGAGTGCTTTAAACGGGATGCCATTGAGAACCGGGGCAAGCACTACTAATGCAGGGCGCAATTGCACTGGGGCTGGTGGCTGTCCTGTTTCTTGGCCTTCAGGTTTGGTGGCTCAGCAAGGTCTTTTTAAATCGTCCACGGCAGCCAAGACCCATGGGCGCTTCGAAATCAAGGGGAGCCAATTCACTCCAAAACGAACGTCATGCTCTGGAGAAGATCTTTGGGAAATCCTGAGAACCAATACAGCGCTTTCAAAGCACCCAGCCCCCACGCAGCCCCCAACTGATTCAGCGCAGATCTGCTTAGAAGTAGAGAAGACTGGATCGGCACAGATGCAGCGCCTTACGCGCTGAATCAACCGATGCCGTATTGGGTGTGGTCAATCCTTTTGGAACCACGAGTGCGTCATTGAGATCCAGACGAACCCGGGCAGAGAACCACGATCCACCACCAGGCAACGATGCACGGCAAACATGATTTTGTTCACGATCCACCTTGCGCTCAATCAACCAACCATCAACGCGATCAATCGTTTGAAAATTCTGAGCAAGGGCTGATGTTCCCATCAGCGAAACAAGCAGCAAGAGGCATTTCATACAACAGAAGACACTCGCATCGACATTGACATGGGTGAAAGGATGAAAAGCAACGTGAGCAACATCACAGCAGAGCTTGATACCTGTCATCACAAAAGCCATGGATTCGAGAGATGGTGAATCCATCGAACCCATCTCGCTTCCATGAACTTCACTCTCCCTGGCTTCGAGTCCTGGAACTTCCAAATCGTGTTTTATGGAAGCGTCCTGATTCTTGAAGCAATCCGTGATAGCGAAACGCTAAGCACCGTGCTTCAGCCCATGGACGACACATGCAAGGCCGCTCATGGATTGATCAACACGCCAAGCTGCACCCTGATTGGACATTAAGGCGGAAGCCAAGCATCCTCTATGTGATGCCAAACTCGTGCTTTTTGAGTGCATTTGTTGAAGCAAAGATAGCTTGATGAATGGAAGCGTCTAAACGTCACTTCCATTCAGCTTTGCAGCCAAGACCAGATCGGCTTGCGTTTGGCCATCAACCTTATGGGTGTCAATCAGCGCTTCCGCATGTGCCCAGCCCAGGGAAAACTCAACATGGAGTCCCCTCCTTCCGTAGCCTCAAGATCAAGAGACGTTGACGCATGGACGAAGACAGCAGAAAGGCCAGACGAACGACTTTTGCCTGGGTCATCGGAGCCAACGTCGCAGCATGGGGTCTCTACTTCGTTTTAACGAAAGTTGTGGGGATCGATTTTGAGATGATTCGCCAGGCCAACTACGGCTGACTCAGGAAGAAGCGCTTGGCCTAAGGGCAGACCAGACCGATGGCCAATACAGCAATTAAAAGTATGTGGTTTTAGAGGGAGAATTAAACCTCATTTAGTGAAAACCCGTACGGTTCATGCCCCAACGCCTAATCGCGATTTCTGTCGTTAGGTCATGATCGGCCAACCTGGCGGGGATGACATGAACAAGGTCGTCGAGATTGTGACCAAGGAAGGCGTCAAGATCGCATCGCCCAAAACCAGCCAGAGGGAAATGCTTCACACCGCGCTTCGCAATAAAAAAGGGACTCATCGTTTGCTGAATCCCCTCAAGCCATAACGCCCCCTGCTGGATTCGAACCAGCGACCGACTGCTTAGAAGGCAGTTGCTCTATCCAGCTGAGCTAAGGGAGCATCAAGCCATTTTGACAGTTGGCGTCCACCACCCCGCTTAAGCTTGAAAACTGTGCGGTACAGACGATGGCCCCCAGCCGGCTTAACGACAGCCACAAGCAGGAAATTGTGGAGCGGTACCGCGCTGGAGAAACAAGCGCTCATATCGCGGCAGCCTTCGGATGCAGCGCAAACACGGTGAGTCGCACCGTTCGGTCTTTGTTGAGCGCTGATGAATACGCCGAGCTGAAAATCCAGCGTGCTGCCAAAGGGACGGCTTTAGAGAGCTCTGCTTCAGAAAGCAGCCCGCCTGACTCAGCACCAAGCACCAACGCGGAGGGCAGCAAAGAGAGCGTGGGGAATGAAGCTGATGGCGATGCTGTTGAAGATGAAGATGGCAATGGAGATGGTGATAGCCAAATCCTCGCGCTCGATGATGCCGAAGATTTCGGTGGCGCCGATCTCGACGACAACGAGACCTTCAACACGGACGATGAAAATGTTTTCCATGAGATAGCCGTGCTCCCCGTGGACCTTCCCCAGGTCACCACCCAAGAAGTGATTTGCCGGCCCTTTGCCTCTGAACTTTTGCCAGACAGCGTCTACATGCTTGTGGACAAAACGGTGGAGCTTGATCCTCGGCCACTCAGTGAGTTCCCTGAATTGGGCCTCAGTGACCCCTTAGAGCAGCAACGCCAGGCTTTATGCCTCTATGCAAGTCCACGTGCTGCCAAACGCCAATGCGGCCGCAGTCAGCGGGTGATCAAAGTGCCAGACACCCAAGTCTTTGAGCAAACATCGTCCTACCTGCTTGCCCGTGGCATCACGCATTTAGTGGTTGAGGGATCCCTCTTTTCACTCAAGTCCTGATTCAGCGGTCTGGGTCTGAATCAGGCGCTGGCGCCAACACCGCAGCCACACTGCCACCGCTGATGATTCCGAGCACCAAGCTGACGCCAACAATGAAGCCGGAGGGAAGGGGGGCAGACCGACCAACGCCAAGGTTGAGGCGATAGCGATCATTCAGATTTTGTGCACCAAGGCAGAGCACTAACAGCAGCGTTAGCCCACTCCCCAAACTCAACAGCAGCAGTCGTAGCCGGATCAGCATCGCAATCGCTTTTGACTTGATCAGTCTGACGGTTCGCTCACAGCGTGAAGTAACGCATAAAGCTCCCGTTTCGAACGTCCTATCCGACTGGACAACAGCTTGGCCGCATCCTTGGCACTCATCCCCTCGGCGGTGAGTGCCAACAACTGCTCACAGCACTGCGTGTCGCTTAAGGCTTCGATCTCGAAGGGTGGGGCTCCTCCCAACACCACAGTGCATTCCCCCTGGGGGGGGTGCTCTTGAAAATGCATCCGCGCCGCTCCAACGGTTGGCCCCACCTGTTGCTCATGCCGCTTCGTGAGTTCTCGAGCCACTTGTAACGGTCGCTCCTCACCGCAAAGCTCAAACAACTCTTCCAGCAGTTGGCACAAACGATGAGGGGCCTCATAAATCACGCTGGTGCGCTGCTCCGTTGCGATGAGGGCCAGTCGGTCCCGGCGTTCTCTGCCTTTGGACGGAAGAAACCCCTCGAAACAAAACCGGTCGGTAGGAAGCCCGCTGCTCACCAGCGCCGTCGTCGCCGCGCAAGGGCCAGGAATAGAAATCACCTCACAGCCAGACGCACGCGCAGCAGCGACCAAGTCCTGCCCAGGATCACTAATCCCTGGCAAACCGGCATCACTGATCACCGCCACGCTGCGGCCCTCTTCCAATTCCAGCAACAACTGGGGAATCCGCGTGCGGGTGTTGTGCTGATGGAAGGAACACCGTCGAGCCTCTGAACCGATACGGCTCAGCAGCTGTCCGCTGTGCCGCGTGTCCTCGCAAGCAATGGTGTCCACAGCGATCAACAGATCACGCGCACGAGGCGACAGGTCACCGAGATGGCCAATCGGAGTCCCTACGACATAAAGCACGCCAGCCTCAGGTTCAGCGCGTTGCTTCACAATGGCTCCGCCCAGATCAAACCATGATGCCGAGCTCGCCGACCCTTCTTGCCGGTATCAACCTGGAAGATGTTTTAAAGGTTCTTCGCCCCCTCAGCTGGGGGGCTGCCGACATCCTGCGCGCCTATGCCCGTGGAGAACAACCACCCCACGGTTTTTCGAAAGCCCTGAGCGTTGACAACGGCGGAGAAGGTCCTGTTTCCGCAGCTGATCTTGCCGTCAATCAATGGCTCCTGGATGGCTTGAAACAATCCTTCCCCAGCGCCGCTTGGACCCTTCTCAGTGAGGAAACAGCCAAAGAACAACTGACGGAGGGGCAACCCTTGGCGGCGGATTGGCTATGGATTTTGGACCCACTCGATGGGACCAAGGATTTCCTCCAAGGCACAGGCGAATACGCCGTGCATCTGGCCTTGGTGCATCAGCAGCGGCCAGTCCTTGGGGTGGTGCTGCTCCCAGAGGCGGAAGAGCTTTGGATTGGTGTCGTGGGTGAGGGGACATGGTGCGAAAACCGCTCCGGAGAACGAGCGCCAGTTCGTTTCAGTGAGCGAACGGTCACCCATGAGCTGATCTTGGTGGCAAGCCGCAGTCACAGAGATCAGCGACTTGAGCAGTTGATTACCGCCCTGGAACTTGGCGACTCCAAGGCCGTGGGCAGTGTTGGCTGCAAAGTGGCCACCATCCTTCGCGGCGAAACCGATTTGTACATTTCCCTCTCTGGGAAAAGCGCTCCGAAAGATTGGGATATGGCCGCTCCAGAAGCCGTGCTACTTGCAGCTGGAGGTGCCTTCACCCATGCAGACGGCAGAGAGCTCACCTACAACACCGGCGATGTTCGCCAGGCAGGCTGTTTGATCGCTAGCCATGGAAAAGCCCATGCCACTTTGTGTAAGAAAGGGGCACAGGCCATGGAAGTGATTGATCCCGGTTTTCAGGTCTGAGCCTGGGCGGGCGCCTCTCAGGAGAGGGGCGCTACGGGTGTTGGAGCGGGTTGTGAGTCAGGAGACTCGCCGTTCTGAGGAACGCCACGCAGGGTGAGGTTGATACGGCCGCGATTGTCAATTTCACGCACGCGCACCGTGACTTCATCTCCCACCTTCACCACATCTTCAACTTTTTCGACCCGTGCCTCAGAAAGCTGTGAGATGTGAATCATGCCTTCTTTGCCGGGAAGAATTTCCACAAAGGCTCCGATCGGAATGATGCGGGTAATGGAGCCCGTGAACACTTCGCCCTCATTCACCTTGCGGGTGAGGCCTTCAATGATCTTCTGAGCTTCCTCTGCCGCAGCACCGTCATGGGAGGCAATGGTGACAATGCCACTGTCCTCAATGTCGATCTTGGTGTTGGTTCGCTCCGTGATGTTCTTGATGGTGCGACCACCAGGGCCGATCACAGTTCCGATCAACTCAGGATCAATGCGGAAACTCAGCAAACGAGGGGCGTGAGGAGAGAGACCCTCCCGTGGGCTTTCAATCGCCTCCATCATCTTTTCGAGGATGTGAAGACGCGCAGGGCGAGCCTGATTCACCGCATCAGCCACGGTGCTCACAGGGAGACCCGTGATCTTCATATCCATCTGCAGAGCAGTAATCCCCTTATCAGTACCCGCCACTTTGAAGTCCATGTCGCCAAGGAAGTCTTCAATGCCTTGGATATCAGTGAGGATTTTGACCTCATCACCCTCCTTAATCAGGCCCATGGCCGCACCACTCACAGGAGCCTTCAGAGGAACGCCGGCATCCATCAGAGCCAATGTGCTTCCACAGACGGAACCCATCGACGTGGAGCCATTGGAGCTCAACACTTCGCTGACCACACGCACCACGTAGGGGAAGGTGTCTTTCGCAGGAAGAACGGGCACGATGGCGCGCTCGGCCAAGGCACCGTGACCAATCTCGCGGCGTCCAGGAGAGCGCATGGGACGGGTCTCACCGACGGAGTAAGCCGGGAAGTTGTAGTGGTGAAGGTAGGTTTTTTCGTTGCTTGGATTGAGGTCATCCATCTCCTGGGCATCACTTGGGGTGCCGAGGGTTGCGGTCGACAGCACCTGGGTGAGACCGCGTTGAAATAAACCTGAGCCATGCACGCGCTTCGGAAGCACTCCCGCAGCGGCGCTGATCGGACGCACCTGATCAAGGTTGCGACCATCCACCCGTTTGCCGTCCTTAAGGATCTGCTGGCGCATCAAGGTTTTGGTGAGCGCTTTGAAACTGTTCGGTAGGGCCTTGCCGTTGGCACTCACCGCGACGCGGACGGGATCAGAGTCCTTGAGACCCTGAATCGTTTCCGCCGTTGTGCTGCGAATGGCATCCAGCTTTTCGTCACGCTCAGCCTTGGTCTGCTCGAACTGGCCGAGCACCTCACCAATCGCCTTGCTGCAAGCTTTCTCTAAATAAACCGGCAGCGTTTTGTCTTGCTCAGGAGCCTCTGGAATCACTTGCTCGATCCCAGCCTCTTTCAGGATGGATTGCTGAGCTTTGATCAACTCAGAGACGGCTTCATAACCAAAGTCGATCGCTTCAATCACATCTCCCTCAGGGAGCTGATTCGCGCCGGCTTCCACCATCACCACACCTTGAGGAGTGCCAGCGACAACGAGGTCTAGATCGCCACGCTCAATCTCCCGATAGCTGGGATTAAGAACAAAATCATCACCGAGCAGACCGACGCGAACAGCGGCCATCGGCCCATAGAAGGGAATCTTTGCCAGCAGGGTGGCCATGGAGGCACCCGTCACGGCGAGGACATCAGCTGGAACCCGCTCATCCAGAGACATGCAGGTTGCAACGATCTGCAAATCGTCCCGCAGCCAACTTGGAAACAACGGACGCATCGGCCGATCGATGAGTCGGCAAATCAGCGTGGCTCGCTCAGGGGGGCGACTCTCACGCCGCATAAAACTTCCAGGAATCCTGCCTGCTGCGTAGAGACGCTCTTCGTAATCACAGATCAGCGGAAGAAAATCAATTCCGTCTCGACCTGTGGAGCGTGTAGCCGTGACCAATACGGAGGTATCCCCGCACTCAATCATCACCGAGCCACCGGCTTGAGGGGCATACCGCCCAGTGGTCAGCCGTATCTCCCGACCGTCAAAGGAGATCGACTGCGTCTGACCTTGCACGTTGGTTTATGTCTTTCTGTCAATTCTGATTCTTACATTTGAGCGGAACCCACTGCTGGGGTTACCCGGTTAGATCCACAAAATCCAACAGATCCGTCGCCATAAAAAAGGTCAAAAAAAAAGAGGTGATGACTCACCTCTTCGTCGAATCGATTGGGAGAGAGTGAACTCCAATCACCAGCTGGACTTCACAACACCGGGAAGTTCACCCTTGTGTGCACGCTCACGGAGCTGGTTACGGCACAGGCCAAAATCGCGATACACGCCACGGGGCTTGCCAGTGGCCCAGCAGCGATTGCGCACACGGTTGGGGGCGCTGTTACGAGGTAACCCTTGGATCTTGCGGTGGATCTCAAGACGCTCCATAGGATCCTTAGCCGCATGAAACGCAGCCATCAGGGCTGCGCGCCTTTCCGAAAAGCGCTCAACTATCTTTTTCCGCTTCACATCGCGGGCAATCATCGACTTCTTGGCCATGCAGCGAGTTCAGATCGGACGTCTTGATCTCTCACTCTATCTGTTCATTGACCAAGCAAGCGCTGAACAACCGTGAGTTGACTGGTATCGCGCACGATCAAAAGCACACTGAGGCCAACCACGAGCAAAAAGCTGGATTGCATCACAATCAGCTGAAAGCGCTCTGGGATAGGCCGTCCGCGCACTCCCTCCAAAAGGATGAACACCAACTGCCCTCCATCAAGAAGGGGCAATGGGAGGGCATTGAGCACCGCGAGGTTGATCGAAATCAACGCCATGAACAGGGCGAGACCACTTCCGCCCTGACTGGAGAGTTGGGCGCCCATCTCCACGATCTTGACCGGCCCACTCACCTGCTGAGCTGTCGTTCCAAAATCAGTGAACAAGGCTCCATATCCGGACACCGTGCGTTGCAACAGTCCAGAGAACTGCTCTGATCCACTTGCGATCGCTTCACCCAAGCCATGGACAGCGCGCGTGGATCCACTGAAGTTGGCCTGGAGCTGGGCACCGATGCGTCCTTGGCCTTGATGGTCCTCCGGAGTGAGCGCAATCACTCGAAGCGATCCATTTCGCTGCACCTCAAGGGAAAGGGCTCGAGAGGGGTTGTCGCGAACGGGCGTCACGGCGTCTTTCACGGCCTTCTCGCCACGACCCAGGGACAATCCCTCGATGCTCAAAATTTGATCACCGGGTTGCAAGCCTGCTTTCTCAGCGGGTTCACCCGGCTGAACAGCCATCACCATCACCCCAGGGTCAGGATCACCGGGCACTCCTGCCAGAGCGGTATGGCCGACGAGAACCAGCCAAGCGAGCAACAAATTGGCCAGCACCCCTGCACTAATGACCAGGGCTCTCTGGGGGATCGGGCGGTTGCGAAGAAGGTCAGGGTCATCCGCAGGGATGGGACTGTCTTCCTCGTCGTCGGGGAAGGACACGAAGCCACCAAGAGGAAGGGCGCGCAAGGCATAGGTCACACCTCCACGCTCGAGTTTCCATAGGGCAGGTCCAAATCCAATCGAAAATCCATTCACGCGGATGCCCTGAAATCTGGCCGCAAGAAAGTGACCAGCCTCATGGATCACGATCAGCAGCCCCAGAACCAACAGTGCTGCCAGAACGTTCATATCGGATCCATTAATCGATTCATTCTGGCTGGAGACGATCGCAACCGAAGTACGGAACCAAAGCCTGGGGAAGCTTCACGCTCCCGTCTGGCTGTTGCCCGTTCTCAAGCAGAGCCGCCATGGTGCGGCCAATCGCGAGGCCACTGCCATTGAGCGTGTGAACCAACCGTGTGGTCTTGCCGTCTTTCGTGCGGATAGAGGAGCGACGAGCCTGGAAATCGGAACAGACACTGCAGCTGGAGATTTCCCGAAACGCACCTGCACCTGCCAACCAAACTTCGAGGTCATAGGTGCGGGCGGCGGAGAAACCCAGATCCCCCGTACAGAGCTCAAGCACGCGATAGGGCAGCTCCAGGGCCTGAAGCACGGCTTCGGCGTCGGCGGTGATTTGGGCGTGCGCTTCTTCAGAGCGCTCGGGATGGACGAACCAATACAGCTCAACTTTGTTGAACTGATGCAAGCGAATCAGCCCCCGCGTGTCCCGTCCATAGCTACCGGCTTCCCTGCGAAAGCAGGGGCTATAGGCCACGTAGCGCAGGGGCAATTGATCCGAAGGAATAATTTCGTCGCGATGCAGCGAGGTGAGCGGAACCTCTGCGGTGGGTGTCAACCAGAGGTCATCCTCCGCGCAACGGAAGCTTTCTTCAGCAAATTTGGGCAGTTGACCTGATCCCATCAGGCTGGCGCTGTTGACCAAAACCGGAGGAAGCACTTCGCGGTAGCCCTTCCCCGTGTGCAGGTCCAGCATGAAGTTGATGAGCGCTCGCTCCAGCCGAGCGCCTTGCCCAAACAAGGTCACAAAGCGACTTTGGGCAATTCGGACGGACCGCTCCGTATCGAGCAAAGACAGCTGCTCGGCGATTTGCCAATGCTCAATCAGTCCGTCTTCAACCCGGGGATCACCCCAGCGACGAACCTCTTTGTTGTCGTCCTCGCTGCGACCGTCTGGACAAGCCTCTGACGGCAGATTCGGGTAGCTAAGGAGTTCCTCACGCAACCGTGCCGTGAGTTGCTTCTCCTCATCCTCGATCACGGCAACCTTCTGCTTGATTTGGTTGCCTTGCAGACGAAGTTCAGCAACTTCAGTCCCTTTTGGATCGGCCCCGGCTTGAATGCGCTGACCAACCTGTTTGCCAATGCGGTTGCCCTCGGCTTGAAGGCTGCTGCGACGCTCCTCGAGATCGCGTTGCTGCTGTGCAATCAGCTGAAGACCTGTGAGATCAACATCCATCCCCCTCCGTCCCAACTCACGGGAAATCAGTTCGGGGTTGTCACGCACCAGGCGCTGGTCAAGCACGGAAGTTCTGAAGAGGGCAGGCTGAAAAGCCTACGTCTCGGTTCAGATCAAATGATCAACGTTCCTAGAGAACCTGTCCAACCATCACCGCGGCAACAGCCGAGAACAAGGTGATGCCGAGGGCTGTAATCGGATTCTGCCCCTGAGCGACCGCAACGGTTGTAATCACACCGGCACCAAGACAGGCAGCAGCGAGTTGGGTGGTGAGATCCGAAAAACGATTCACGGACAAAGGGGCGCTATTGACGAAACATACGGAGGTCGCCAAACCTTGTCTGGGCCCATGCCCCTGGTTCGTTACGCCCTGTCAGGGTTCGTTACCAGTCGCAATGAAGCTGGACGCGCCCGGCCGCTACTCGCCCATTGCTTCAGGCCTTCCAATTGTTCTTTGGCGGTACGCGACAGAGGAACCAATTGAGCCGCAGCTTGAATCAAATCGGACTCCGCCAATTCACGGCCTTCCGCAAAGGCCAGGTGCATGGCTTCAATCACCGTTTGCTCGAGCTCTGCTCCGGAGTACCCCTCCGTCCGGTCGACGACGGTTTCAACGGGAAGGCGCAGCCCTGGCCGTCTGCGACCGATGTGCAATTCCATGATGCTCTGACGTTCAGAGCGAGCGGGCATATCGAGGAGAAAAATCTCATCGAAGCGGCCCTTTCTGAGCAGTTCAGCGGGCAGCCGATCCACTCCATTGGCCGTGGCCACCACAAACACTGGAGATGTTTTCTCCGCCATCCAGGTCAGAACGGTGGCCAAGACCCGCTGACTGGTTCCGCCATCGCTGCGGCCGTCACTGCCAAATCCTTTGTCGATTTCATCAATCCAAAGCACACAGGGAGCCATCGCTTCAGCCCTTTGAATCATTTCGCGCGTGCGTGCTTCGCTCGCGCCAACGAGTCCGGCAAAAAGCCGACCCACATCCAAACGCAGGAGGGGCATGGACCAGCTGTGGGCGATCACTCGCGCCGTAAGCGACTTACCCGTTCCCTGCGGCCCTACCAAGAGCACACCCCGAGGGAGGGGCAAGCCAAAGCGCCTGGCCTCATCACTGAAGGCACGGTGGCGCTGCTCGAGCCACTGCTTGAGAGCTTCCAGCCCACCAATATCGGCGGGGGTGGCGTCGGTAGGACAGAACTCCAGCACTTCGCTACGCGCCAGGGCGAGGCGCTTCTCCTCCAGCACATCAGCAAGGTCCTGGCGGCCGAGCTCGCCGCGCTGAGCCAACGCCTTCGCCGCCACGTGACGCACCCGTGATTCACTCAATCCACAGCAGGCATGGGTGAGCTCCTCAAGCACCTCGCTATTGAGGGGCGATCCTGTTGCCTTCGAAATATTGCCAAGCAGGGTCATCAACTCCTGTTCTTGGGGAAGGGGCAGGTCGAGCAGGGTGAGGGCTTCTTCTAAATCTGGGGGCGGCGTCCAGCTGCCACAACCGAGCACAAGGGTATGAGGGCGTCCACGCAACAAACTCGTGAGATTGCGCAGCATGCGGGCGATCCCCGGGTCATCGCAAAAGCGATGCACATCCTTGAGCAGAAACAGCGTGGGACTGTTGCCATCGAGATCCTGCAACCACTGCAGAACAACCATCGGCTGACGAGCTCCGAGTCCCTCGCTGCCAAGGACACCTGAAAGGCCACTCACAAAGTCCCATGACGCCAGTCGCCGGCCTGGCAAGCGTTCGGCCGCTTGACTCAAAAGAGATTCAACGCGCTCCTCCTCGTGGCTGCGAATCCAGATCAGAGGAGTGCCGGCGCGAATGAGCAGATCGAGTTCTTGGGCCCACTGTTCAGTCACGGGATACCTCCGACTCCTCGCCGACGTCAGCGCGCAGGTTCAACAGTGCCTGCCAACGCGGATCGGCCGCGGCCGACAGCGAAGCAGGGGGCTCTTGGTTGGCCGCTTGAGGCATGCCTGAACAGTCATCACCGCAAAAATTGACGGGTGGAATTTGAAGACTCAATTGCTCGAACACCCATCGCTCTGGTTCAAAGCTGCCCCTTGGATCGAGGCTTTCCACAAGTCCATCCACTGAAGACGCATCGAGGCCCTGCTCAGCCATCGCCTCTGCAGCTTCAGGATCGCCAAGCCAGATCAGCTCATTCACCTGCGTGGACAACTTGCGGTTGAACTGCTTCAGACAGCGATCGCAGCAAAGGCAAACGATGGTCTGAGCTGAGCCGGAAACCTCGAGAATGTTGCCGCGGTGCTCGGCCTGGAGATTGCCGCGAACGGGGGTAAGGGAGGGAAGCTCATCCAGTTGGCCCTCGAATTCCCAATCACGAACAGACCCAAGAGCTTGCAGCTCGCGAAGGGGAACGGGCTCGAGCCCAGGAATCATTTGTTTCCGCCTTTGGGCTCGAAGGGCATCCGACCTGAGCTGGATCCACCACCCGCAGAGGCCGCTGCAGGCTGGGAATTCTTCAGCCTTTGATCGTCAAGGATCGACTGAAGGTTGTCAGGCAGAGCCTCACGCGTAAGCAGGAACGTTTGCAGGGCTTGGAAAATATTGGCGATCACCATGTAGAGCAAAACACCAGCAGGGAGTGGGAAGAACAGGAACATCCCCGTGATCATCACTGGGGTGATCTTGTTAGCCGTGGACTGCTGGGGGTTGGCGGGCATCCCCATGCCAGAGAGAAGCTGAGACGCGAACAGGCTGAGACCGAAGGCACCAATCAGGATGGCAATGTCCCAATTGATCGCCCCCTCGGTGTAAAAACCAACCTGACCGAGGGCCTTGATGAACAAGAAGCCGCTGCGAGCTGCCAAACCGGTGATTTTTCCTTCAACCGTTGCATCGCCGGTCGTGAGAGCCGTAATCGTTCCCGTCTCACTCACGCTGACAACGCCCTCTCCCTTGGTCACCGTCCAATTGGGAAGGAATCTTTGGCCGTTATCAACACCCGAAATCACATCGCGGAAACTCTCTCCACTGCGCGTCTCGAGCTGAATCGTGGCGGAGTCTCCAGCCCCGATCTTGGTGCCGCCGGGAAGGCTCGCGATGATGGGGACGTGATTCGTTTCCGTAATGAAGATCGAATGGCTGGCGCTGGTGAAAGGCTTGGGCTCAACAGCGGCAATCTGATCAGCGGGAAGCACCTTGAGATTGAGGGTGTATGGCACATCCGCGAAGGGTGATCCCCGCAACGTCGCAAACAGCGCAAACAAAATGGGCATCTGAACGAGCAGTGGCAAGCAGCCCGCCAGAGGACTGCCGAACTCCTTCATCAACTTTCCGAGTTCGGCTTGTTGCTTTTGGGGATCGCTTGCGTAGCGGGCCTTGATCTCAGCCTGACGCTTCTGCATCACAGGCTGGGCGATGCGCATGCGCCGGGCGCTACGAATCGAGCCTGCGCTGAGAGGAAACAAAGCCAGGCGAATCACCACCGTGAGGGCCACGATCGCCAAGCCATAGCTTGGAACCAATCCGTAGAAAAAATCCAGGATTGGCAGCAACAGATTGTCGGAGATGTACCCGATCACAATGGCGTTCCGAGTGATTGATGAATGTTGTTGCCAGTGTGCAACAGCACAAGGGCTTCTGTGGAAATTCGCTTGAGGCGAACACCTAACTCAGGCCGCGAAGCCCTTGTTGTCTTCCTCCTTCGCACTCGCATTTTCACGTCGGGCACGGATGCGCTCTTCGATGAAAGCCTCGAGCTCCCGGAACCGTGGGACGGAGCGCAGCTCCAGACGTGATCCGTCTGTCAAGACAAGAACCATGTCTCCCCAGGCGCCAAAGCCGCGGGAGACGCTGCGGACTTCACGCACCTGACTGAAGACCACCTGACTGCGATCCCGTCCCATCCAGCCGCCAGTGACCGAAATTCGACGGGTGGTGATGTTGAAACGCAACCAAACCGCGCGAACAATCGCTCCAACCGCAAAGGGCAGACCGATCAGTGTCAGCCCAAGCAACAGATTAAAAATCAAGTCGCCGCGAGCTGGACCCCCTTCGTAGAAGGTCTCTTCTTGGATGGACGTTGGCATGGCTAATACCCCGCTTGTTGGAGCAATCTGTCGCATTCTTCCAGGACAGGGGCATCTTTGGCCTCTGCGCCGGGTTTAAGACTGATCAAAACCCAGGTGTTGGCGTGCTGAAACGACTGCTCAAAATGTTCACGCAAGTGGTCATGCAGCAGGCGTCTGAGCCGATTGCGGACGACGGCCCGTTTGCTGACCTTGCTACTGACGACCACAGCGCATCGACACACCGCCGTTGCTCCCTTCTCCTCGACAGGGCGACAATCCCTACGTAGAAGCCTCGGCATCGCCGAGGCTTTACGCAGGGTCATCAACGTGCCGTGGAAGCGCTGACCCCTGCGATGCAGATGATCGAAACAGCGGTGACCGCGCAATCGCATGGACGTCGGAAGCACCATCGAATTCGTTCAAACGTCACCCCTCAAGGGGTTAAGCGTTGCTGATCAAGCTCAAGCAGCCAAGCGTGAACGTCCACGCTTGCGACGGGTCCGAATCACGCGACGGCCAGTGTGAGAGCGCATGCGAACACGGAAACCGGAAACGCGTTTCCGCTTACGGCTGGTGCCACCAAAAGTTCGTTTGGTCATGGATTCACTCTGGCGCCCAGCCTTTCATCAGTAGAAGAGCTTATCAGCCAATGCTTAGTCGATACTGAAGTTCCAGCTCCCCAAATAGCCGGCCACGGGGACATCCCCAGGCGCCTGGGCCAGAGCATTGAGCTGAAACATTCCAGCTTTATTGGGATTAAAGATCGTCATGGACACGGCGTAGGTGTCTTCGGTTGGGATGGGAGTTTCGGGAAAAACCTCAATGGCAGTTTGGTTCTCACTGACCTCGAAAACGGCTGGAATGATCTCTTCGCAACGGCTTCTGCTGAGCATGCCGCCCTTCTTCATCTTGCAGAGCTTCAACTTGTTGGGGCGGATCTTTGCGTTGAAGTAATCAGGAATGGTGATGGTGAGCTTCAGGATCGCGGTTTTGCGATCTTTCGGCCGAAGCATCAGGTAGTAATCCGAGCGCTCGCGCGTGCGGGTGCTGGTTTGGACGTAGTACAACTTGCGATAGTTGTTATCGCTTTCCCAGCGAAACTCCATCAAAGAAGGAGTGTTCTGAGCTTGAACAGCAACGGGTTGGAGCATCTCGACCACAGAAGCGGAAGCAACAACTCCGCAACCGATCACCCCCGCAATCACAGCGAGGCGGCGGGTCTGGGTCGTGGGCAGAAGGTCCATTCGTTCACCTGGTGAAAACAACCACCGCAATGGTTAGATCCCATGATTGTCCTAAGGACAGGCAGCGGCAAGGGGTTCGAAGGGCCGGCGCGGCATCTGTCAGTTGTGACTGGATCTATCTGGCCTGAGGCGGCTGGCTTCCCCTAGGTAGGCGTGGCGAAGCTCCTGATCTTCTGGCATCCAGGTGTGGGCCAAAAGACGAATGCACCTGGCCAGGTCCCCCTCAACAGCCATCTGTTGACAGTCGATCAGTGCCACCCCATCCCAACCTTCACGGCGGCGTGCGATGGCCGCTGGGAAACAGGCATCCAGATCGGTTGTCACCGAAAAGGTGATCGAAACGATGCATTCCGGCTTCAGAGCGTTGTGTTCCACCAGGGCATCCATCAGCTCAGAGACCGCCTGCTCGATCGCAACAACTGTGTTGGCACTGCAGGTGGTCGCACCTCGCAGACCGCGCAATGCCAAGCCGCTCCCCAAGGTCATGGCCGAAACAACCACAAAGGTTGACCGCTGAGCTCCATTTCAACCGTAACGAGCTCCTGTATGCGTACAAGCAAATGAGACCCTGACAACCCTTGCAGCAAGGGCTTGCGGGGTTTTCCAAGGGTCACCACGCGGCAGCGCTCCTCATCCAGATCAGCCAACTGTGCCGCAAGCACTCTTGCGCGCTCTTCGTCCCCCAATTCATCCACAAGCCCAAGATCTTTGGCCTGCGCACCGCTGAACACCCGACCGTCAGCAAACTCGCGGACACGGCTTGGATCCAGCTTCCGTCCTTCGGCGACGGCCGCCACAAATTGCTCGTAGCTGCTGTCAATCAAGGCTTGCAGCAGCTCACGTTCTTCTGCGCCAAGGGCACGATCCGGAGAAAGGATGTCTTTGAAAGCACCGCTCTTCACCGTTTCAAATTTGACACCAACACGATCCAGCAATTTGGACAGGTTGTTGCCGCGAAGAATCACACCGATGGAACCGGTGATCGTGCCTGGATTGGACACGATCGTTTCCGCAGCAACACCCACATAAACCCCACCAGAAGCAGAGATATTCCCGAAGCTGGCAACAACGTGACAGCCTTTTTCCCGCAGCCTGAGCAAGGCAGCATGGATCTCCTGACTGTCGCCAACAGTCCCTCCAGGACTATCAATCCGCAGCAAGAGTGCAGGGAATTCCCGCTCCTGAACCTCCTTCAGGGCTTTAAGAACGCGACGGCGCGTGGAGCCAGTGATCGCCCCCTCAATGGCGATCCTCGCCATCGTTCGCCGGGACTTGCGGCGCCAGGGCCAGATCATGACGATCAATCAAACACGTTTAGATCTTAAAAAGGAGCCTGTTCGCAGCACCCCATGGGATCTCTCCGCCGAGGGCTGCTGATGGTCCTTCCGTTCGCCCTCTGGGGAACGGCCATGACAGCCATGGCTCCTCTGGTCAGCACAGGAGGGCCGATTCTGGTCTCCTGCTTGAGGCTGCTGCCGGCTGGAATCGTTGTGATCGCCTTTGTTCCGCTCCTCGGGCGTTCCCTAGCGATTGATCCTGGGGATCGGGGTTGGTTTCTCCTGTTCACCCTGGTTGATGCCCTGCTCTTTCAGATCTGTCTTGCCCGCGGACTCGAAGGCACGGGCGCTGGCCTCGGTTCCGTGCTGATTGATTCTCAGCCCTTGATGGTTGCCCTGCTTGCCCGCTGGCTTTTTGCCGAAACGATCAATCCCATCGGTTGGATGGGCTTGGTTCTCGGCCTGATGGGAATTGTCTGTCTGGGGGTCCCCCAACCGCTACTGCGGCACTGGTGGCTCTTGGGTGAGGGGGTGTCCTTTCAATCCGGTTGGCAGGCTGGAACTGGTTGGATGTTGGCGGCTGCCATTGCGATGGCTGTCGGCACCGTTCTGAGTCGATTCGCCTGCCGAAACAGTGATCCTGTAGCCGTCACGGGATGGCACATGCTGCTGGGGGGACTCCCCTTGCTGGTTTGGCATGGCCTCGACGGAGCGTTCCCCTTGATTCCTCCTTGGTCCGCGTTGGCTTGGACGCAGATGGCCTATGCATCGCTGATGGGGAGTGCCGTGGCCTACGCACTCTTTTTCTGGTTTGCCAATCGTGAGGACCTCACAGGGTTCACCACACTGGGATTTCTTACACCCGTGTTTGCGCTGGCGTCTGGGGGCCTGCTGTTGCAAGAACGACTCAACACCCTGCAATGGTTAGCGGTGGTTTTGGTCCTGATTTCCGTCGTGCTGGTGAGCCAACGCAAACGACTCTGGGAGCCGGTTGCTCTCGTGAATAACCCCCAGCAAAGCGATCTCGGCGCATGAGCACCCCTCCCCTTGATTTAGTTCTTGTCAGCACACCCATCGGTCACTTGGGCAGTGGACGCGGTGGCGGTGTGGAACTGACGCTCACCTCGTTGTTGCGCGGTCTTGCCGCAAGGGGGCATCGGATCACCCTGGTCGCCCCGGAGGGGTCGGTTGCCCCTGACGACTGCCCTGGACTCCTCCTGCACACCGCAGGGGGCAACGACCAACCCAGCTGGCAACATGCCGAAAGAGCTGCTTCCGTTGAAATTCCATGCGATGGCGTGCTTCCCCATCTATGGGACCTGGCGTTGTCCTTAGGCGAAGACGCCGATGCGGTCATCAACTTCAGCTACGACTGGTTACCGCTCTGGCTCACTCCCCATGCGAAGTCCTCGTTATTTCATCTCGTGAGCATGGGTTCTGTCTCGCGGGCGATGGATGAGGTCATCTCTCAACTCGCCCGCTGGGACCAGAGGCGAATGTCCTTCCATACCCAGCGGCAGGCGGGTGATTTTTCCCTGACCAGTCCACCCTCCATCGTGGGCAATGGCTTTGACCTCACCCAATACCAGTTGCAGTTGAACCTCGATGGCCCACTGGGTTGGGCCGGTCGCATCGCACCTGAAAAAGGTCTCGAAGATGCCGCAGCTGTTGCCGCAGCTCTTGGAGAAACGCTTCTGGTGTGGGGCTTGGTCGAAGATGCTGGCTATGCCCAATCGGTCGAAGCAGCCGTGCCTCCCGGAACCCTTGATTGGCGTGGTTTTCAGCCAACACACCGCCTTCAGCAGGAGCTTGGGTGTTGCCGCGCCCTCCTGAATACGCCCAAGTGGAATGAGGCCTACGGCAACGTGGTGGTTGAGGCCATGGCCTGCGGAGTCCCTGTTGTGGCCTATGACCGCGGCGGTCCTGGCGAGCTGATTCAAGACGGCGTCACGGGATGGCTGGTGCCACCGGATGATCTCGAGGCCCTCACAATGGCCAGCCGCAAGGTCGATCAAATCGATCGACAAGCTTGTCGCCGTTGGGTGGAGCAAAACGCCAGCCACACAGTGTTTGCGCAACGCGTAGAGGCTTGGATCAGGCAGGGCCTCTCTGCAGGAAATGGCACGATCGCCCCATGTCGATAATCAACGCCCCCACCGACGCACGGATCTCGCCACGACAGCGCAGCCGAGGGCTGCTGCTGATCTTGGCGCTTGGCCTTGCCTTGGGCTGTTGGCAACTGGGGGCCACCGGTCTTGTCGATGAGACCCCGCCGCTGTTTGCAGCCGCGGGTCGTGCCATGGCACGCACGGGGGACTGGTTAACGCCTCGGGTCAATGGATTACCCCGATTCGACAAACCGCCCCTGGTGTATTGGCTCATGGGTCTGGGGTACTCGCTCCCCGCCAATGAGCTCTGGGATCCACTCGGCACCTGGGCCGGCAGGCTTCCCTCTGCCCTCGCGAGTGTGGCCACCATGCTGATGCTTGGGGACACCTTGATGGTGCACCCAAGCGCAGAGGACAGCCATCCACGCCGCACTGCGGTTGCAGCAGCACTGGCCTTTGCGCTCTCTCCCTTGGTGCAGCTGTGGAGTCGTACCGCCGTCAGTGATGCCCTACTCAGCGGCACCCTCGCCCTCAGCCTGCTTTGCCAGTGGCGTTGTTATGCCAGTGGCCACTCGCGGCGATGGTGGCTTGCCTGGGTTCTGCTCGCCACAGCCGTTCTCACAAAAGGGCCTGTCGCCGTCGTCCTCAGTGGCATGACCCTGGCCCTTTTTGCGTTGATGCGCCGAGACCTCAAGGGCCTATGGCGCTGCATCAAACCGATCCGCGGCCTCGCGATCACCGCGTTGATCAGCCTCCCTTGGTACGTCGCAGAACTGCTGGTCGAAGGCCAACCTTTTTGGGACAGTTTTTTTGGCTATCACAACCTGCAACGCTTCACGTCAGTCGTGAATAGCCACCTTCAACCCTGGTGGTTCTTTGGGGTGATTTTGGTTGTGGCATCCCTGCCCTTCACCCCCCTGTTGCTGCTTGGGCTGGCGCAAACCCTGCATCCTTCCAATCTCAAGCGGGCGTTTTCATCCAGCCAACCCACCGCAACCCTGTCTCTCCAGAGTTTTGCCAGCTGCTGGCTTCTCTCCATCCTTCTGCTGTTCACCACAGCGGCAACCAAGCTTCCGAGCTACTGGTTACCGGCTACACCGGCTGCTGCCATTCTCATCGCCCTCGCAGCAAGGTCCTGGGGACAACAAATCCGCCGCCCTTTGGATTGGGCCTGGGGCGCCACCATCTTGCTCACGTTTGTTTTGGCGGTGGGGTTCTGGAGTTCCTCGATCTGGGTGCCCCTCATCGATGATCCCGAGATGCCCACGCTGCCTGCCGAACTGCTCGCAAGCCGCTTGGTGCTCAGGGCAGCGGTGTGCTTCTCGGTCGCTGTCGTTTTGGGGCTCTGGATGATCAGGCGGAAGGCCTCCGGTCGCCTCCTTGCCGTTCAGGGACCGCTGGTGGTGTTCCAGCTCATTGCCCTCATCCCCATGATTGGCTTAGGCGATCGCGTGCGGCAGCTTCCCGTCCGTCAGGCAGCAGCCACGATGCTGCGCGTCCAAAAACCCTCCGAACCCCTGGCGATGGTGGGAGCTATGAAGCCTTCTCTGCACTTTTATACCCAGCAGGTGGTGGTGTACGAGGGACGCTCAGATTCCGCCCTGGTCAATCTTTCGGATCGCTTGAGCCATGAACAGCGCCGTGGCTGGGTGGGACATCCGATCGATGCCAAGGAAGGGTCTCCGACCGTTCTAATCGTGATTGATTCGGGAACCTTGGAACGTCCTTATTGGAAAGGGCTCGATCCCCAAGTGCTTGGAGAATTCGGGATCTACAGAGTCGTGCGCATCGACAGGGCCAAGTTGAATCGTCGAGCTGACGAGCTTCAAGACGATGGCGTCGAGCTGACCTGGAAGACACCCCGGCCCGAGCGGTATTGAACAATTCCTTGGTCTTGAATTAGGGCGAACTCTGCAGCTCTGACAGCTTCAATCGTCGACAAAACCCGCAGTGACCCCAGAGCGCCATCTCTCCTGCAGGGGCTGGGCTTTGGCAGCAAGGGCATGAATCCATTCCATGCACATCAATCCGACTTGGATGGCGAGCCCAAACACTCTCCTCGCTCTCTAAATCTGCCGCAGGAGAGGGGTGGTGTTGCTGGATCCTCAGATCACGCACGGCATGGCCAGCACTGCGCACGGCCGCCAAAAGTTGAGGCTTGCTGTACTGCAGAGCCTGCCGCCATTGCGGGTGGCGAGCTCCCACCGTGAGAACCCCATGGCTCAAATTCAAAGGCCTGCAGTGATCGGCCAGGGGACGCCCCGCCAGTTGGGGCCAGTCCTGCCAAAGCGCCGCCAGCGAACCCTCCCGTCTCCAGGTGCTGCGTAGGGAGTCGAGGCACTCCACAAGGGGCTGAACCGGCGGCGGTGGCGGCGGCACCAACACCTCTCCCCGACCAAATCGGCGCCGTTGGGATCGAGGTGCTCGTCCCATCACGTCATCCCAAGAAATTGGACCTTAGTGGGGGAAGGTGCTCCAGCTCGCTAATCTCTGGCACTGCTCGCACCGATTCATGGGTTTCTTCGACCGGCTTAGCCGTCTGCTGCGCGCCAACCTCAATGATCTCGTTAGCAAAGCGGAGGATCCCGTCAAGATCCTCGATCAAGCCGTCTCCGACATGCAAGACGACCTGGTCAAGCTCCGACAGGCTGTTGCCATGGCGATCGCCAGTCAAAAGCGGCTCAAGAACCAAGCAGAGCAGGCCGAGTCTCAAGCCCGTACCTGGTACGAGCGCGCCGAACTTGCCCTCAAGAAAAACGAGGATGACCTGGCACGCGAAGCCCTGACGCGTCGCAAAACCTTCCAAGAAACGGCCACATCTCTTGGCAGCCAAGTTCAGGCCCAAGGGGCTCAAGTGGAAACCCTCAAAAAAAGCCTGGTCGCTCTAGAGGGAAAGATTGCCGAGGCTCGAACCAAGAAAGACATGCTCAAAGCCCGGGCTCAAGCCGCCCAGGCCCAACAGCAGCTCCAGAGCGCTGTTGGCAGCATGGGAACGAATTCAGCCATGGCGGCCTTCGAGCGCATGGAAGACAAGGTTCAATCTCTGGAAGCCAGCAGCCAAGCGGCCGCTGAACTCGCCGGCGCGGACCTTGATAGCCAGTTCGCGGCGCTGGAAGGTGGCGACGATGTGGACGACGAACTTGCCGCTCTGAGAAAGCAGGTGGAGGGAGGCGCAGAGGCTGCCGCTCTGCCCGCCGCCGACTCCGAGGTGAAACCCGTGAAGGTGGAAGAGGTGGATGCCGATCTGGAGGAGCTGCGGCGATCTATCGACAAACTGTGATGAATCAACGCCTTCAGCGGCCGAGTCCATAGGATTCATTCAGTTCCAAAATCGCCCGTGTCTTCAGCTGTTTCCGACTTCACAGATGCAGCGTTCGAGCAGGAGGTGTTGGCTGCATCCACGACCGTTTTGGTTGACTTCTGGGCCCCATGGTGTGGCCCCTGCCGGTTGATGGCACCGTTGATGGACTGGGCTGCTGAGACCTACGCCGAACGCCTTTTGGTTGGAAAACTAGAAGTGGATGGCAATCCGATCACCCGCGATGGCTTCAAGGTTCAAGGCATTCCAACCCTGATCCTGTTCCGCAACGGCCAGGAAATCGCGCGACACGAAGGGGCCATTGCCCGTCCTCAGCTGCAAGCCTTCCTGGATGCTCACCTCTAAGCGTCTGGCCCGGCTCGGCAGCGGCGTGTTTGATCGCAACGATCAGCGCAAGCGCTTGTACCAGCTCGGGGACGCCCAACAACAGCAACCGCTGATCGACCTTTCCCTGGGATGCACCGATCTGCTTCCCCCTCCGGCCGCCGTCCAGGCCATGGGGGACCTTCTCCAGGAGCCCAGAAGCGCGGCGTACTGTTTGCACGCGGCAACGGCCTCGTTTCGAGAGGCCGCCGCGGCCTGGTGTGAGCAGCGTCTGGGTGTGGCGGTGGATCCTGAGCGAGAGGTTCTTCTCCTGGTTGGATCTCAAGAGGGAACCGCCCATTTACCCCTGACGGTGTTGGATCCAGGGGATCAAGCCCTGATTCTTGATCCGTCTTACCCCTCCCATCGCGGAGGCCTTGAATTAGCCGATGCCTCGATCCAGACCCTGCCCCTCACGCCGGAGCGAGGTTGGGCACCGGACTTCAAAGCGATTACAGAGAGTCAGTGGGATCAACTGCGTTTATTGATTCTGGGTTTTCCCCATAACCCCACAGCCTGCGTTGGCGAACAATCCTGGCTTGATGAAGCGATGCATCAGGGCCAACACCATGATCTAGTCATCGCCCACGACAATCCCTATCTAGACCTAGCGCTTGAGGGAGAAGCACCGTCCCTTTTGCGTTGTCCCCACTGGCGCGAACGCGGGATCGAATTCTTTTCGCTGTCCAAGGGATGGTGCTTGGGGGGGTTTCGTCTGGCATTCGCCATCGGAGCCGAACCCCTGATTACGGCCTTGAGGCAGGCCAAAAGCGTGATCGATTTCAATCAATGTCAGGCGCTGCAGCAGGGAGCTGTTGTGGCCCTCTCGGAGCACGCTGATTGGCCAGCCAATCTCCTGCCCATCTATCGAGAACGACGCGATCGCACGCGCGCTGCACTGGCTGATCTGGGATGGTCGATCCCATTGCCAACCATGGCCCTTTATCTCTGGATGCCCCTCCCGGCCTGGGCCCGCTCAAAAGGATGGGGAGACGAGCAGATGGCCACTCAACTTCTGGAACATTGCGGGGTTGTGGTCACACCTGGCTCCGGGTTTGGAGAAGCCGGGCGTGATTGGCTACGCCTTGCCTTGGTCCGTCCAGCTGACGAACTTGAAGCGGCCGTTGCACGACTCGCTCCTTGGTGGCAGCAGCAGTGCTGAACCATCAGCTGCGTGCCGGAGGGTTACTCCATCGCCTTCGCAGACATCAAGCTGCGGCTTGGAGGCTCCAATGCAAACCAGTTTGTGCCAGCACCGAACTGGAGTTGAACCACTGGCTTCAAGCGGTGCCCTGGCGCGGAGAATGCCCTCGAGCTGTTCTGGCCGATCATCAAACCAGAGGGCAGGGGCAGCGCGGCCGGCGCTGGGAGGCAGCCCGTGGAGGGGTGTGGATCAGTGCCGCCCTTCCCTGGGATGCAAGCGGCGGCCATGCCGACATGCTCGGGCTGATCGTGGCACTGGCCTTGGCTGAACGCCTGGAGCAAGAGGGGCTCCCCGTGCGAATCAAGTGGCCCAACGATCTCCTCATCGATTCGCGCAAACTGGCTGGAATGCTTCCTCGACTGGTGTTTCGTGGAGGCCGCTTGCGCATGGTGCGCATCGGCATCGGCTTGAATGTGGCCAATCCCAGTCCCATGGGGGCGGTTGCCCTGCGCGAGCTCCTGCCGCCTGGTCGTGCACGACGCGATTTTTGGGCGGTGGAGGTGTTAAGAGCCTTGGGCCGCGTCCAGACCCTGGCAAACCGTCCAGAGGTTGTGCGCCTTGGCATCGAAAACCGCCTTTGGGCCCATCAGGTTCAGGATCCTCAGAGCGGGGAGACCTGGGACATTCAAGGATTGGCCTCGAATGGAGCACTGCAACTTTGCCAAGGAACCCGGACCGCCAGCTGGACCCGCTGGCCTGATGGCACCCTTGACAATCTCTACAATCTCGCCAGATAAGACGTTTGAAACGAAGTGGTTCTGCGCTGGCTTACTGCTCCCTTGCTGCTGACCCTGCCCTCTGCTCCTCAGACCCCTCAAGCCCTTCCCGTACCACAAGCGCCCCTCCTTCCTCCCGCTGAACTTCGCGTCAAGCCACCCCAACGCTTTGATCGCTCGCTGGAGTCCCTCGAACGCAACCAAATCATTACGCCCCAGGAGCGGCGAACCCTGGAAAGAGGAACCGTCGCCAAGCCCATCGATGTGCCGCGCTTTCAACAAGCCTGTCGTAGTGGCGCTCTGTCCAAGCGTGAATGCGCCACTGGCGTTGCCTTTCGCGGGCGTTCCAATCGCGCAACCTTCAGCCAAACGAATCGTCGCCTCGCGCCCATCGCCGTGCCGGTTTCTGCGCTTCTTGCAGGAGCCGGACATGGCTTTCGCTTGGAATCCGTCTTCTCCGTTTCGCCCAGACCTCTTGCGATCGCTGGCAATGGTGATCAGCGCCTGCTCTTTCCCATCATCGGCTCTGCCATCACCACCAGTGAATTCGGAATGCGCCAGCATCCCGTGATCGGCCAGTGGTTGATGCATGCAGGAAAAGACCTGGCCGCCCCAGAAGGCACTCCTGTGATTGCGGCCCTCTCAGGCACGGTGATGAGTAGCGGACTCGCCGGGGGGTATGGCATTGCTGTGGAACTGGAGCACACGTCTCCCACACGGCGCACGCTCTACGGGCATCTTTCAGAGATCTACGTGAAATCCGGGCAAAAGGTCCAACAAGGTGAGGTGATTGGAAGGGTGGGAAGCACCGGCCTCAGCACAGGACCTCATCTTCATTTCGAACTGAGAGTGAAACAGGGAAATGGCTGGGTAGCCAAAGATCCAGGCGAACTCGATCTCAACCCAATCGCAGCGTCTGGCACTGATGCTGTTTCCTTGCTCGTGGGGCAACTGATGAACAGTCTCGAAAGGAATAAAGCCTGAGGTTTCTTAGGCGTCTGAGGAATGACTTTCGTCTCTTAAAATGAATCCAACACCGCGGACCGTGTGAATCAAAGCCGGAAGATCTTTGCTTTCTACTTTTTGCCTTAAGTAACGTATATAAACGTCGAGCAAGTTGTCATCTCCATAAAAATCATCTCCCCAAACACCCTTCATAATTTCAGATCTTTCCAACACCTTTCCACTGCCACGCATTAAAAAACAAAGCAACTCATATTCTTTCACCGAAAGCTGAATCCTTTGCCCAGAACGATGCACATCCCTTGTCTGGGTATTCAGCGTCAAACCTCCAACAGACAAGAATGTGGACTCGGCATCTCTGCCTTGTCCGGATCCTGAAAAGCCTTGCGCTCTCCGCTGCATCGCTCTCAAGCGAGCCATCAATTCTTCAATTGAAAAAGGTTTTACCAAATAGTCATCAACGCCAGCATCCAGGGCTTTAACGCGATCAGAAATATCATCGTGCCCCGTCAACATCAAGATTGGAGTCGTTACTCCACTGCTGCGAATTCGCTGGCAAATATCTACGCCTGAAAAATCTGGAAGGTTCCAATCCAGAACAATGAGATCAGGCTCGGGTTGACTTCTTGCTTTGATCAATCCGGTCGCGCCATCAGCTGCGACCTCAACCTCATATCCTTCAACGTCCAACTCCAATCGCAACAACTCCGTCAAGCGGACTTCGTCATCCACCAGCAGAATTCGAATCGTTTGATCAGAGGGTTCTGACAACTGGGCCATTATCAAGCTTTATCAATTTACTGAGGGGAAGGCGTTTGAAGGCCTCGGTTAACGCGGTTTTCTGCCACGCGCTCGACCTTACCGTCGCGAAAGTGAATCACGGTCTGAGCACGCGCTGCCACATCGTCTTCATGGGTGACGAGAACGATCGTGATGCCTTGAGCGTGCAACTCATCAAACAAGTTCAAAACGTCGTTCGTCGTGCGTGAATCCAAGGCCCCGGTGGGTTCATCAGCGAGGAGGAGCGCTGGCTTGTTGATGATTGCTCTGGCGATAGCCACCCGCTGCTGCTGACCACCCGACAGTTGGTTGGGGCGATTCTCCATCCTTTGCCCAAGGCCAACCTGTTGCAGGGCGGCCCTAGCCCTTTTCTCCCGCTCCGATGGAGGGAGGCCGGCATAGATCATTGGCAGCATCACATTCTCCAGTGCTGTCGCATGGGGGAGGAGGTGGAACTGCTGAAAGACAAAACCCAGTTCCTTATTGCGCAGATCGGCCAACGCATCATCATCAAGCCGCTCCACAGCACTCCCATTGAGGCAGTAGGAGCCACTGGTGGGTCGGTCAAGGCAGCCCAGAACATTCATCGCCGTGCTCTTGCCCGATCCACTCGCACCCATCACGGCCAAGTAATCACCCCGCAGCACATCTAGATCAAGGCCATTGAGGGCTTTGACCTCCGTTTCTCCAGATCCATAGACCTTGCTGACATCTCGAAGCTGAGCCACCGATGGACGGGCTTCATCCAAGAGATCAGCCAAGGGACGCTCCCGAGGAGTTAGCAATCGCCTGCTGCAACAAAGGGGTGCCAGCCACCGTGCTGCTAGCCCATTCGAACAGAGGATTGGACAAGATTCCGCCCACTGCTGTCACCACGACACAGAGCACGAGCGCCACCCTCAACGGTGGAAGTCCGATCGTGCTCCAGTTGATCGGTGGATAGGCCTTCACAACGTCTGAAGCCTCTTGAGGCTCCTTCACCACCATCATCTTGATGACGCCGATGTAGTAGTAGATCGAAATCACCGAAGTGACGAGGCCAACCACAACCAAGACGTACTGGTGGTCCGCCCAGCCCGCAAAAAACAAATAAATCTTCCCGAAGAAACCAAGCATTGGTGGAATGCCACCAAGGGAAAGGAGGCAGAGACTCAGGCCAAGCGTGATTAAGGGATCTTTCTGATACAGACCGGCATAGTCAGAAATTCGGTCGCTTCCCGTTCTGATCGAGAACAGGATGATGCAAGCGAATGCACCAAGGTTCATGAACAGATAGGTGGCCATGTAAAGCACCATGGCGGCGAAGCCGTCTTCCGTGCCGCACACCAGACCGATCATCACGAATCCGGCCTGCCCAATCGAGCTGTACGCCAGCATCCTCTTCATGGAGGTCTGGGCTAGGGCCACCACGTTGCCCAGCGTCATGCTGAGGATCGCCAAAACCGTGAAGAGGAGTTTCCATTGCGTATCGAAACTTCCAAAACAGCCAACGAGAAGTCGCAGGGCTAGGGCAAAACCTGCAGCCTTCGAGCCCACGGACAAGAAGGCCACAACCGGAGTGGGTGATCCCTCGTAAACATCAGGCGTCCACTGGTGGAAAGGAACAGCGGCAATCTTGAAAGCCACCGTGGCGAGAACAAACACCAGCGCGAGAGCGGCCAACGGGGTGGGGCTGGTCACCAGAGCCGTACCGATCACTTCCAAGCTGGTTGAGCCACTCAGGCCATAGAGCAGCGACGCTCCGTAAAGGAACACAGCCGCCGCCGCTGAACCCACCAGGAGATATTTGAGCGCCGCTTCAGAACTTCGCGCATCACGCTTCATGTACCCGGACAACAGGTAACTGGCCACGGACAGCGTCTCGAGAGACACGAAAACACTCACCAGATCTGTGGCACCGCAAAGGAACATTCCGCCCAAGGTGGCGGCCAGCAGGATGGCGGCATATTCCCCAACGGGCGTGCCACTTTGCTCGGCGTATCGCCAGCTGATCAGAAGCGACAGCAGGGTGGAGAGGGCAACAACAGCCCGAAACGCAATCGCGAGGTGGTCGGAAAGAAACGCCCCTAAAAACGAAGGTTCAAGGGGTTGATTCCACTGCAGGGCCAGCAGAACCAAAGCCGTCCCCAACCCGGCGTAGCAAATGGGTGGAACCCAGCGAACTGAAACTTTTTCCCCCGCTAGATCCACCAACAACGTGGCAATCATGGCCACCAAAACAGCGGCCTCAGGCCCCACCGTGCCGGCATGCAAAGCGAGATTGAGCAGCTCTCCAGGAGCTGCCACGGCCTGGGTGGAGAGAAGCAGAGCACCCAACTCGGGCATGGCGAGTCTGGTAAAACCAATTGGAGGGACTGTAGCTGCGCTCCTGCTCTTCCCTGAGTGAATTCGCTGATTTCGCTGCAGAAAGCTCGGCGGTGCGATAAAGAAGGGGACGGTTACCGACCCCCCGTGGCGAACACCCTGGTCATCGTTGAAAGCCCCACAAAGGCGCGCACCATCCGTGGATTCCTCCCCAAGGGCTATCGGGTGGAAGCTTCGATGGGCCATGTGCGGGATCTGCCGAACAACGCAAGTGAGATCCCCGCAGCTCAAAAAGGTCAGAAGTGGGCCAACCTCGGAGTCAACACAGAGGCGAACTTTGAACCTCTTTATGTGGTCCCGAAGGACAAGAAAAAAATTGTGCGCGAGCTCAAAGACGCCCTGAAGGGCGTTGATGAACTGCTGCTGGCAACGGACGAAGATCGCGAAGGTGAAAGCATCAGTTGGCACCTGCTCCAGCTGTTGTCACCCAAGGTCCCCGTGAAACGAATGGTGTTTCACGAGATCACGAAAGAAGCGATTTCCAGGGCACTCGATGACACCCGTGAGCTCGATATGGAGCTGGTGCATGCCCAAGAAACCAGAAGAATTCTCGACCGATTGGTGGGGTACACCCTCTCGCCCCTGTTGTGGAAGAAAGTTGCTTGGGGGCTTTCGGCCGGACGTGTTCAATCCGTCGCTGTCCGACTGCTCGTGCAGCGAGAGCGAGCAAGACGCGCCTTTCGCAGTGGCAGCTACTGGGATCTGAAAGCTGCGCTCGAGCAGCAGAGCCTCCGCTTTGATGCCAAGCTCACCCACCTCGGCGGGACGAAAGTCGCCACCGGCACTGACTTTGATGAAAGCACCGGCGGCCTCAAACAGGGCAGCAAGGTGCGCCTCCTGAGCGAAGACGACGCTCGCTCCCTGTCGCTTGCCCTGAAATCGTCGGACTGGACCGTCTCCTCGGTCGAGGAAAAGCCCACGGTGCGCAGGCCCGTTCCGCCGTTCACAACCAGCACCCTGCAGCAGGAATCGAATCGCAAATTGCGTCTCTCCGCGAGAGAGACGATGCGCTGCGCTCAGGGCCTCTACGAACGCGGTTTCATCACCTACATGCGCACCGATTCGGTGCATCTCTCCGATCAAGCCATTACGGCGGCGCGCAGCTGTGTGGAATCGCGCTACGGCAAGGAGTATCTGAGCAAGGGGCCCAGGCAGTTCAGCACCAAGTCACGCAATGCCCAGGAAGCCCATGAGGCGATCCGACCTTCTGGTGAGAGCTTCCGCGCTCCGTCCGAAACAGGCCTCGAAGGGCGTGATCTGTCGTTGTATGAGCTGATTTGGAAGCGCACAGTCGCCAGCCAAATGGCCGAAGCCCGGCTCACCATGCTCGCGGTGGACCTCACCGTGGGAGAAGCCGTGTTCCGCTCCAGTGGAAAACGCATTGATTTCCCTGGCTTTTTCCGCGCCTACGTCGAGGGCAGCGACGATCCTGATGCGGCGTTGGAAGGCCAGGAAGTGTTGTTGCCGGCCCTGAACGTTGGGGACTCACCCAAGGTTCATGACGTCGAAGCGCTCGGACACCAAACCCAGCCGCCTGCTCGTTTCAGCGAGGCCTCCCTGGTGAAAATGCTGGAGAAAGAGGGGATCGGTCGTCCCTCCACCTACGCCAGCATCATCGGCACGATCGTGGATCGAGGCTATTCCTCGCTCAACAACAATTCGCTCACCCCAAGTTTCACAGCCTTTGCCGTAACCGCTCTGCTGGAAGAGCATTTTCCTGATCTGGTGGATACCGGGTTTACGGCCCGTATGGAAACCACGCTGGATGAAATCTCCACCGGGAAAGTGCAATGGCTGCCCTACTTGGATGGTTTTTTCAAAGGCGACGAAGGACTGGAGTCCTTGGTCCAAAAACGCGAGGGAGACATCGACCCGGGAGCATCACGCACGATCGACCTCGAAGGCTTGCCTTGCGTGGTCAGGATCGGGCGATACGGCGCTTATCTCGAATCCAAACGCGTTGGTGACGACGGAGAAGAGGAGCTGATCAAGGCGAACCTGCCTCAGGACGTGACCCCAGGAGAACTCGATCACGAACAAGCAGAGCTGATCCTGAAGCACAAAGCCGATGGTCCAGAAGCACTTGGCGAGGATCCAGAAACGGGCGATCTGGTTTACCTGCTCTTCGGCCAATACGGGCCTTACGTGCAGAAAGGTCAGGTCAGCGACGAGAATCCCAAGCCAAAACGGGCCTCCTTGCCGAAAGGGGTGAAGCCCGAAGATCTGAAGCTGGATGATGCGCTCGGACTCCTGCGCTTGCCCCGTCTCCTGGGCGAACATCCAGAGAGCGGCAAGGTTCAGGCTGGCTTGGGTCGCTTTGGCCCCTACGTGGTTTGGGACAAGGGGAAAGGCGAGAAGGACTATCGCTCCCTCAAGGGCGAAGACGACGTGCTCGCCGTTGGGCTGAGCCGAGCCCTGGAACTGCTCGCCATGCCAAAACGTGGACGCGGGGGGAGGACGGCGCTCAAGGATCTTGGAAAACCGGAGGGAAGCGAAGAGACCGTGCAGGTCTTTGATGGCCCCTACGGCCTTTACGTGAAGCAGGGAAAAGTGAATGCGTCATTGCCGGAAGGCAAGGGCGCCGACGACATCACCTTGAAAGAGGCCATCGAACTCCTCGACGCCAAAGCCGCTACCAAAAAAACGTCACGACGCAAAACCTCAACGGCCAAAACCACCACCAAGGCCAAAAGCACCGCCAAAGCCAAGACCGCCAAACCTGCTGCCCGTAAAGCGCCGGCGACGACCAAAACCGGGCGTCTTCGCGCGAGTGCCGTGCGCGTCATCCGTCCTGGTGACGCTTAATGCGCGCGCGGTGGTTGCTGATGCCGCTGCTGCTTGCCTTGCAGGCCTGCTCAGGTACCACCTTTGGGGAGAGGCTTGCCGATAGCTTCGATTCACCAGGCGCACCCGCCGCGGCCGAGGAGACAGCAAGTTCCAAGGTGGAGCAGGAAGCAAACTCCGCAGTAAAGGAACCGGAGAGAGCTGAAGACCAGCCCGTCAAGAACAAGGCAAAAGCTGCGAAAACACCTAAATCAAAAACATCTAAAGCCCAAACATCCGAAGCGAAAACATCGGAGCCGGAAGACGAGGAGACAGATCCTTCGGAAGCGAAGACTCCGCAGGAAAAGACCAACGTCCAACCCAACCCGATACCCGCCGAGCCTCGGCCCTATCGCATCACGATTCGATTGGCTGCCGCTGATCCTGCAGCACCAGCGGAAAGTGTCACGGATGCCTTACGCCGCGCCGGAATTGGCTTCGAAGTCGAAACGATTGAGAAAATCCCTTCGCTTCAAACCTCAAAAAAAGCCGCTAGCGACAGCCCAGGACAGCCTTAAACGTGATGGAACCGCAACTCAGCCGTCGACAGGCTCTACGCATGATGGAGGCCTCTTACCTCGCGGCGGCGGCAGCCTTGATTTGGCTGGCTCTGTATTACCTGCCGATCGGTGGAGCCCTGTTCCGTCTTGCCCTCCCTCTGCCCCTGGCGCTGCTGCTCGTGCGTCGGGGCAGTCGGGCTGGGCTTGAGGGCGTCGTTGTAGCGATTCTGCTGCTGGTGGTGCTGATGGGTCCTCTGCGTGGGCCGCTGATGCTGTTTCCCTACGGAATGCTGTCGCTCTGGCTCGGGTGGTGCTGGCAGAAAAAGGTGAGCTGGTGGATCAGCTGGGGGCTTGGTGTCGTCATTGGAGCTGCTGGATTTCTCGTGAGGGTGGTCGCGCTGTCCCTGATGGTGGGCGAGAACCTTTGGGTGGTGATCACCAGAGCCGGAGCCGGACTGCTCGATCGTGTCCTCGAGTTGCTGCAGCTGCCCCTCGCCCCTGATCTGCTGTTGGTGCAAGCCATGGCCATCACGCTCGTTGTGGTGCAGCAGCTGGTTTATGTGCTGGCTCTCCACGCTTTGGCCTACTGGATCTTTCCCCGTCTCCAAGCTCCGATTCCTGAACCTCCTCCCCTGCTCCATGGCCTGGTCGCCCTCGACCCTCTTTGAGCACCCGGCGGGATGCACCCGCCTTTCCGGTCCAGCGTCCGAGTTTTGGTCGGGTGCTATCCACCGCTTTTGGTCTGATCCCGAATCCGCTCCTGATCTTTTACTCCTGCTGTCCTCCACGTTGACCGCAGAGGTGGAGGGCATCTCTGCCGCAGGTGCCACCTCGGAATCACGCCGCTACACAGCGATTGCTGACGCTGAATTGCTGCTTTATGGGCCCTCACATCGGCCTCGCTGGCCATTGCCGCCCCTTCCCGCCGGCGTCTCACCAGCGTTGATCAGTTGGGTGGCTGCGGAGGCGGTCAAGATTCAGCCCTGGGTGGGTTCGATCGGACTGTCCAAGATGCCTCCCTTCGCGCATCTGCGCTTTGAGAGTCCTGAGCTTGGTCCAGCCGCATGCATCAGCAGCGGGCACGCCATGACACCTCAGAGAGTTCTGCAGCTGCTCAACCAAGGCCAACGGTTCGGTGAACGTTTGCGCCACCCGCTCGTGCTTGCTGAATGTGTCCCCGGAGGGACCACCACAGCGTTAGCTGTGCTTTGCGGTCTTGGCGTTCCCGCCCATGACCTGATCAGCGGGAGTGCCATCCATCCACCAATGGCCTTAAAACGAGACCTGGTGCGTCAGGGGCTGCAATCAGCACAGCTCAGCGCCACGCCTTCCGCTCAGGAGCTCTTAGCTGCCGTGGGAGATCCTTTTCAGGCCTTTGCGACCGGGTTACTGATCGGATCGCTCAAGAGCCGTCAACCCCTCCTCTTGGCTGGGGGCAGTCAGATGGCGGCCGTGATGGCACTCGCCCTCAACATGGTGTCGACCAAACAGCGCCGCTTGCTTTCCAAGCAAGTGCTGATTGGCACAACGGCCTGGTTGGCTGGGGAAGTGCTCACGCCCAGCGGGAGCAAACGCGCATCCCTGGTCGAGCTGCTGGCATTACTGGAAAATCATTTCGATGTTTCCATCTGTGCGTTGGCAAGTGGCCTGCGCTTTCAGGGCAGCCGACACCTCGCGCTGCGTGATTACGAGCTCGGACACGTGAAAGAGGGCGTGGGTGCCGGAGGTCTCGCCTTGCTAGCGCAGCTGCGTGGACTGTCCTTGGAGCGCATCAGCCAGGCGTGCGACAACGCCATGGATCAATTGCTCGAATCCGAGCGCAAACAGCAGGAATCGCCAAGGGATCCCGCCCCGTAAGGTTTGAGAATGATCGGCCCATCTGCTCAGCCCGTTTCCTTTCGCCGGCGACAGCTGCTTCAGGCCGGCTTGATTGCCGGACTCTCCTGGCTCACAGGCTGTGCGCGGTCGAATGATTCGCCCCTCTTGCGGGCCCCGAGGAAGAGCCTGCCCGCCCTGTGGCAAAAGCAACTCAAGGCGCCCTGGCGCATTGCAGAGCTGGAAGCGATCAACAGCTCCGACCCCCCCTGGCTGTCGTCCACCGATCTGCTCACCATTGGGGATGGTTGGTTATCACGTCTGGATCCGGAATCGTTTCAAGCCATTGATGCCGCCCCTCTTCAAGCGCAATTAGGACCGGCATCAGAGCGGTTTCTCTCTGAATTACCGAGCGACTGGAAAGGCAAAATTTTTCCCGTGGGCGTCAGCCCCTGGGTGATGCTGTTTCGAGGAGAACCAGCCCTCAAAGGCCAAGCAGCCAACAGCTGGGATGTTCTGCTCCAGCCTGAACTGAAAGGCAACGTTCTGTTGCCATCGAGCCCGCGGCTGGTGATGTCGCTGGCAGAGCACATGCAGAGCCCTGATGCGCTGCGAAGCCTCCAACAGGCAGCGATCAGTTTTGATGATCGCCATGCCCTCAACTGGTTGCTGCAAGGCGATGCACAGGTGGCCGTGCTGCCTCTCCAACGCTGCATGGCAGCACTGCTTCGGGACCAAAGGCTGCATGCAGTGCTGCCTGCGCAGGGTGCGCCCCTGAACTGGACCGTGATGCTGCGCCCTCGTTCAAGCAAAGAGCCCCTCCCTCAGGACTGGGTCAAGAAGGCCTGGGAAGAGCCACTGCTGAGTCGGATGCTCTCGGCAGGCTGGGTTCCGCCCCTGGCTCGTTCCCAACTCAGCACTGCCATGTCGCGGGTGCCAAAACGGCTTCGCCCCCTGGTTCTTCCCTCCGAGGAGATCTGGCAACGCTGCTGGAATCTTGCCCCTCTGGATCCGTCAGAGCAGGAGGCGTTGAAAGCCAAGTGGCAGGCCTTAACCCCATAGACGTCGTCGAGGGGCCGCGGCCAAGAGCTGATGGGTCTCCGCCAAGAGATCAGGAATCGCCAGTTGATGGGGACAACGGGGCAGGCAATCCCCGCAGGTCTCACAGCCTTCGGCGTTGACCTCCTCCCACCAGTGGCCAGCGCGCCCAATCAAGTTGTAACGCTCTTCTGTGAACTCCTGGAGGTCGTGAGCAAGTCGGAGGTTGCGCAGCCGCAACAACTCGGGAATGGGCACCTCCTTCGGACAGGGGAGACAGGCACGGCATTGATGGCAAAGCGTGTCTCCAAGCCGCTGCTGCCGCAACTGCTCGAGACGAATCACAGCCGTCTGCTCTGCAGGGGTGAGCGCCCCATCACTGCTGGCCATGGAGGCGGCCAGGTTGAGATCACTCGCGCGGCTGGCCCCAACCGTCAGGGTGCTAATCCCGGCAGCTAAGAGGTAGCGGTAAGCAAGAGTCAGGGGGTCCCAAGGCTGGCAATCGGCCTTCAGCCGTGAGCTTGGTGCCTGCAAACGGCCGCCCTTATCGGCGGGGGAGATCGCCATCACTCCCATCCCTGCATCCAGCGCTTCCAACGCCAAGGGAAGCCGGGCTGGATCCAAGAGATGGAGATGCAGGCTGCAAAACCGAAACTTCCCCGTTGAGATCGCACGAGCGATCAGTGCATTGGAGCCATGGCTGCTGAAGCCAACTTGACCCACAAGCCCTGATCTCAACGCCCAGTCCAAGAGCCTTGCTCCCTCTCCTTCAACCGCCCAATGCAGGTGTTCCTCTCGATTCAGACCATGAACTGCCAAGCCATGCAGAAAGGGGCGTCCCAACCGTTCAAGGCAGGCAGATAAGGCGCGTTTCCCTTGTTCCAAAGACAGGCCTGGAAGGAGTTTGCTGGTGATTAACCACCCCCCTTCAGGAACGATCCCTTCCTGAGCCAGCTGATCCAAAGCCTGCCCCAAAAAGGTTTCAGCAGGGCCATAGGCGGGTGCCGTCTCCAAGTGATTGATCCCAGCGGCATGGGCTGCCCGCAAGACGGCAAGCATTTGAGCGCGATCTTGCAAAGCACGCATCGTCCCCAGGGTGAACAAGCTCACCGCTGGACCCGTACCAAACGCACGACGAACCCCAGCACCATCCAAAGGCTCTGTGGTCATTCCAGAGGAGAGTCGTCGTTCGTTTCCTCGTCCTTGGGTTGTCTGGACTGAAGGTGGCGGACCATGGCGGCAGGGCTGACCTGATCTAAAAATCGACGAAACTCGTTTCGATCCTCTGCATCCGCTTCCGCATCCACAGCGATCGAGGCTTCAGCAACGACTTCCTCCAACATCCAAATGCTGCTGCCAGTGCGGATGGCAAGCGCAATGGCATCACTGGGCCTGGCATCGATGTTCAGGAGATCGTCCCCTGTCTGCTGCTCCTCGATCGGCTCACAGTCTTCGGAATCTTCTCTGGAATCTTCGCTGGAGTCTTCCATCTCATCGACTGGTGCGTCGTGGCTGAGTTTCAACACAGCGCGAAAGGTGCTGTCTTCAATCGCATGGATGATGACCCGTTCGAGGTGCAGCTCACCCGCAGCCAACAAGCTCACCATCAAGTCATGGCTTAAGGGGCGAGGTGAGGGCTCTCCATTCAATCCAGCCATGATGTTGTGGGCCTGGGCTTGATCGATCCAGATCGGCACTTGGCGCCGTCGAGATGGATCGCGAAGCAGAACGATCGGACTTCGACTGGCGGCATCTAGCGCAATGCCGATCACGCTCATTTCCACCATCGACGGCTCTCCCCCCCTTCCTCGATTATGACCAGTGAACACACGCTGAAGGCGCAGCATGTTCACGGGTCTGGTGCAAGCTGTTGGTCGGATTGAGCGCCGCGGCAGTGGCCTCGTCGTGAGTGGCTGCACTCCATTCGCGCCCCTTCAGCTTGGGGACAGCGTGGCCGTTGATGGCGTCTGTCTCACGGTGGCGGCACTGGTGGGCGATGGGTTTCTTGCCAATGTCAGCGAGGAAACGCTGCAACGAAGCACACTCGGACGCAAGGCCTCAACAGGCGGGTCGGTCAATCTGGAACCAGCCCTACGCCTGTCCGATCGCCTTGGCGGGCATCTGGTGAGTGGTCATGTCGACAGCATCGGTGAGGTGCTGGCCATCGAAGCCCTGAGCCAATCCTGGAATCTCGAGTTGCGCTGGAGAGATGCCGCCTATGGCCGCTACATCTGTGAGAAAGCCAGTGTGGCCGTGAATGGCATCAGCCTCACGGTGGCAGGGTGTTCGGATGCAGGCGCACGATTTTGGATCGCCGTGATTCCTCATACCTGGATGGCCACAGCCTTGCGCGATCTCGCACCCGGGGATGAGGTGAATTTAGAAATCGATCTGCTTGCTCGCTACACGGAACGCCTGCTCGACCACTCGCGGGAAGGAGCTCCATCCGCCGGGGGCAATCACAGTTCTATGAGCGCTGAGTGGCTCGCCTCCCACGGTTGGAGCTGAGGGCTAAGGCTTGAAGCTGAGGGAACATCACAAAAACCGGTCAGATCCTCGGGGAATCAATACCTTTCGTGAGTGTCTCTTTTGCAACGTTCATGACCGCTGACGATCGTCCCGATTCCCTCGGGACTTTTAAAGCTTTCGCCATCGCTGAAGGCATTCTGCTGATCATCTTGGGTGTCCTCGCCCTGGTCTTTCCAGTGCTTGCATCCGTATGGGTCACCGGAGTGATCGCCGTTGTCTTTCTCGTTGGAGGCGTCGTGGGGTGGATCAGCAATCTGGCCCGTTCCAAACGCATGGGCCGCTGGATTTGCTTCTGGCGTTTAGTTGTCTCCACCCTGTTCATCGTTGCGGGTGCATCGATGATCAGCAATTTCCGAAGTCCGGCAGACGCGGCGGAACAGGTGGCAACGCTGTCTCTCGCCATCGGCATCGTCTTTCTTGTCGAGGGTGTGGTGGCCTTTTTCAACGGCCTTTCTCACAGCAACCGTCCTGGAGCTGGCTGGGCCGTTGCCAACGGCGTGATCACCTTCATCCTTGGCCTGCTGATCGTGACCCTGAAGTTCTGGGGCTTGCTTTGGGTGCTGGGCGTCCTTGTGGGGATCAGCTTCCTGTTCAGCGGCATTGATCTGATTGCCTTGAGCTCCACCATTCACAACGATCAAGATCCACCAGCTGCTGCGTGATCACCACGCAGCCAGGCTCTTTAGGCCAGTGAGCGCAAGGGCCCGGGTTTCATCAACCTGGGTCTTTTTTTGCAGCTTGATCAGCACTCACCTCTGCAACCTTGAGCTCCTCGTTGTTCATTGGCAGAAGCCAGATGGAACGGGAGTCTTGACGCAATTCAATCCGAAACTCTTGGCCGGGCTCTAGGCCAAGGCGACGGGTGTAGGCATGACCGATCAGCAGATTTCCATTGCCATGAACCCGGGTCTTGAATTCGGCTTGGCGACCTCTCGTTCCACCCCCACCACCAGAACTGGAGGAGGGAAGCTTGTAGCCCTTCGCTTCCACCAGGGCTTTGTAAAAGCCCTTGCGCAGAACGCGACCACTGGGGCCGACATACCCGCATCCACGGGCAATTTCGTCTTCAGAGCGATTGCTGAGTGACCGGGCCCTGTTCAGCAATTCCTGGCCAGTGAGCATCTAACTCAAGAAATTTGATTTAATTCTGACCATAACGCTCATACCAAGCAACAAAAGTATCGAAATAACATGAGAGGCAAGAGCGACCAAGCTGGCTCAGATGAGATAGAGAATCACAAATAAGACCACCCAGATGCCGTCAACAAAGTGCCAATAGAGCTCTGCGGCTTCCAAGGGGAAGTGATTATCAGCGCTGACGCGTCCCTCAGGAGTCCGACATTGCCACCACACGATCAAAATCATCAGTGCGCCCAGGGTCACATGCAACCCATGGAAGCCAGTGAGAGCGTAGAAAGTGCTGGCATAGAGGTTGTCAGTCAAGCCAAATGGCAAGGTGAAATACTCCACCATCTGACTCACCAAAAAGGCCAAGCCCAGAGCTGCCGTCAGCAGTAACCAGCTTCTGCAACGTTGCATCTCACTTCGGCGCAGATTGACACCAGCGCGATGGAAGGTGGCGCTACTGACAAGCAGGAGAATGGTGTTCAGGGTTGGAAGCGGAAGTTCCAACTCATAGACAGCACCAGGCAGGAGAGGATTAACAGCCTTAAACGTGAGATAGGCAGCGAAAAAGCCTGCAAATGTCATCGCGTCAGCCACCAAGAAGGTGGCTAGGCCAAACATGCGGTGGTCGGGATGGCTTTCTTCGTGATGCTCCTGAATCTCAACAGCTTGGTCTTGGGGGGAAAGGGAAGTCATCGGCCGCTGCTCCATAAATCACTGCCACTGGCGTCTTTCAAGTCGATCTTGTCCGCTGGGATTCCATATCCATAGGGGTGAGTGACCAAAGGAGGCTCACCTTTCCAGTTCTCTACAGGAGGCGGAGAGCTGGTTAACCATTCAGGGGTCAAGGCCCGCCAAGGGTTGTCTCCAGCAATTTGGCCTGAGCGTGCACTCACGAACACGTTCCAGAGGAAGGGCAAGGTGCTGAGGGCCATCAGCAGGGCGCCAACACTGCTGATCTGATTCACAAACGCAAATTGGGGGTCGTATTCAGCAACACGCCTGGGCATGCCGTTGAGACCAAGCCAATGCTGGGGAGCAAAGCAAAGATTGAATCCAATAAACGTCAACAAGAAATGAAAACGTCCGAGATTTTCATCCAGCATCCTCCCGGTGACTTTTGGAAACCAGTGATACACAGACGCGAAGATCACAAAAACCGAACCCCCATACACGATGTAGTGGAAGTGGGCGACCACGAAATAGGTGTCATGAACATGAACGTCAAAAGGCACTTGCGCAAGCGCTACGCCAGTAATCCCGCCTAACACAAAGTTGATAATAAAACCGCAAGAGAAAAGAACAGCGCTGTTAAGACTGATTTTTCCTCCCCACAAAGTGGCCAACCAGTTAAAGAATTTAATTCCGGTGGGAACGGCAATAAAGGCCGTGGCAATGGTGAAAAACAGGCGCATCCATGGAGGCGTGCCGCTGGTAAACATGTGATGGGCCCAAACAACAAGCCCAAGAACCACGATTGCCATAATCGAATACACCATCGTTGTGTACCCAAAAAGAGGCTTCCGGCAATGAATTGGAAGGATTTCACTCACCAAACCAAAGGCAGGCAACACCATGATGTAGACGGCTGGATGCGAGTAGAACCAGAAAAGGTGTTGATAAACAACAACGTTTCCACCCATGCCTGGATTAAAGAATCCCGTATGAGCAACGATATCGAAGCTCAGAAGAATCAAGGTACCTGCGAGAACGGGCGTGGATAAAACAACGAGAATGCTTGTTCCAAGCATTGCCCAGCAGTACATCGGCAATTGCATCAGCTTCAATCCAGGCCGACGCAATTTCAGAATGGTGGCAATGAAATTAATTCCGCCAAAGATGGAACTTCCACCAAGCAATAGAACGCTCAGGATCCAAATAATCTGGCCACTCGCAGGAGTCGTCAGACTGAGGGGTGGATAGGCTGTCCAGCCTGACTGTGCTGCACCGGTAATAAAGTAACTGGTGATCAGAAGTAGACCAGCAGGGGGAATCAACCAAAAAGCAACAGCATTCAGCCTTGGGAAAGCCATGTCCCTGGCCCCCACATAGAACGGAATCAGATAATTGCCAAATGCACCATTCACCACCGGGACGATCCAGAGAAAGATCATCACAGTGCCGTGCAGGGTAAGGACCTGGTTGTAAACATCCCGGGGCATAAAATCAGCTACCGGGCTTGTCAGCTCTGTGCGAATAGCGCCAGCCAGGGCACCACCGATCAGGTAAAAAGCAAAGCCACACACCAAATATTGAAGCCCGATCACTTTGTGATCGACGCTAAAACTGAGGTAGCGAAGCCACCCAGTTGGTTGCAAGGAGGGGGGTTTGCTTTGCTGGGGAAGAGTAAGTGTCATGCCTCAGATACAGGGAGCTTGCGATTGGCTTGGAACCAGGCGTCGTAGTCGTCGGCCGACTCAACCACCACTGTGGAGCGCATTCCACCGTGATAGGGGCCGCAAAGTTCTGCGCAAACCACTGGGTAACGCCCTGGACGGGTGGGAGTGAAATTGAGCAAGGTTGGCTGGCCTGGAATGATGTCCTGCTTGAGCCTGAATTCTGGAACCCAGAATGCATGGATCACATCTTTAGCCTCCATTTTCAATGAAATAGGTCGTCCTGATGGAACATGCAATTCTCCAGAAATAATGTCGCCTTCGGGATAGTGGAAGAGGAAGGCAAATTGCATCGCCGTGACCTCAACAGGAAGAGGCGCTCCCGCCATTTCAGAACCCGCTTGCATCGCCCCTGCTGTGCCAATTCCTCCCCAAACCCTTTCTTCTGTGGCTTGAGAGTCACCGTGGCCCCCATGACCAAGGGGAACCATTCCCCCCATTCGTTCGTAGATGTCGTAGCTGAATAAACCCACGAACAGGACAACGATGGCTGGGACAGCCGTCCAAAAAATCTCCAGCGGCAAATTGCCTTCCAGTGCAATCCCGTCACCAATCTGTCCAGCTTTGCGGCGGAAACGAACAAGGCTGAATACCACCAGCCCAACGATTCCTACAAACAAAATCGTACCGATGCTGAACAGAACACGAAACAGTTCGTCGTAAATGGGTGCATTGACGCTGGCATCAACAGGAAGAAGGTTGATGTTTTGGCCAATCCACAATCCACCCAGCACAAGGATCATTCCCAGCACAAGAGTGAGAATCGCCGAGGGGATAGGCACGAAACTCCTGGTACATGTCCCTTAAGACTATGGAGATCCCGAGCCTTCTTCATGCCGTGATTGTTAAAGCAGCCTGTAGTTCCTGCTAACACAGCTGTTTCAGGGCGTTGTTGTCAGCAAAGGGAGATGTTGGCGCCCATAAAAATGTCGGAGACCTGTAAATAGCGTGCCGCTTCAGATCAGATCGCTAGTTTCCAAAAATAAACCGCGTGATTAGGAGGAACAGTCGTTGACTTCATCGGCAACAGTTCCGATTCGTTTGCGCCTGGCGCAACTCGCTGCTCACCTGGTCGTAGCTCTGATTGCCCTGGTGGTGATTGGAGGAGCAACCCGTGTCATGGAGGCCGGGCTGGCCTGTCCTGATTGGCCTCTCTGTTACGGGAGCCTTCTGCCTGGACGCCAGATGAACCTCAAGGTGTTCTTGGAGTGGTTCCACCGCCTAGATGCCTTCGTTGTAGGCGTCGCCCTGCTTGTCCAGCTCGGTGCCGCCTGGTTCTGGAGGAAGGAATTGCCGCGTTGGTTCCTGCCTCTGTCCTTCCTTTTGGTCCTGTTAGTGGTTCTTCAGGGAGGCCTCGGGGCCCTAACCGTGCTTCAACTGCTCCCCTCAGCGGTGGTGACAGCCCATCTCGTTCTGGCGTTGACCCTGGTCATCGTGATGAGCGGACTCACCCAAAGGCTGCTGCACACCGGATCCAAAGATGCTGCCGCCCCTCGCTGGTGGCCCTTTCTTGGCGGAATCAGCCTGGCAGCCGTTTCAGGCCAATGCCTGCTCGGAGGGCGGATGGCCAGCTCATGGGCGGCCCAACGTTGCTTGCAGGAAGGTCAGTCCTGCCAATGGCTTCATTGGCATCGCAGTGCCGCAACCCCAGCAGCGATTTGCGTCCTGCTGTTCGTTGCAACAGCTCTGATCGCCGGCGGCTGGGCTCGTCAGCAATGGCCCCTCCTGATCACAGCCACCCTGCTGGTCTCAACCCAAATCGGTTTGGGAGTTCTCACCTTGCGGCTTGGTCTGAGCCAGCCAGCGGTGACGGTGGGTCATCAACTCGTTGCCTGTCTGCTCGTGGCCGTCCTCGCGGCTCTCACCTGGAGACGCCCGTCAGCACCCGACTCCCCTCTCACGATCGCTCGCGATTCTTCAACCCTGGAGCCCTGTCATGGCTAGTTCAGCTTCCGTTGCTCCAATGCCCCCATCCCTCACCAGGGATGAGGTGGTGCCATCTCGCAAGAGAATCAAACTTCCCCCCTGGCTTGAGGTTGCCAAACCGAGGCTGATCCCACTCCTGCTCGCCACCACCTTGGGAGGAATGGCTCTCACCGAAGGCTGGCCCCTCTCATCACCACGGCTGGCCTGCACCCTTGGTGGTGGTGCATTGGCCGCTGCCGCCGCTGGCGTTCTCAACTGTTTGTGGGAGCAGGAGCTGGATGGACGCATGCTGCGCACGAGCGGCCGAGCCCTTCCCTCTGGGCGGTTGTCTCCATCCGCGGCCTTTGTTGGTGCTGTGTCCTGCACGCTTGCTGCAGCGGCGCTTCTCGTCAGTGGCGTGAACTGTCTTGCAGCTGGACTGTCTCTCCTAGGACTTTGCAGCTATGTCCTGCTTTACACCGCGCTTCTGAAGCCCCGCACCACACAAAACATTGTGGTTGGCGGTGTTGCTGGTGCCATCCCACCCCTGGTCGGAGCGGCTGCAGCAACAGGCCACATAGGCCTGAGCGGATGGTGGCTATTCGCGCTTGTGATGGTGTGGACTCCAGCCCATTTCTGGGCACTAGCCCTGCTTTTGCATGACGACTATCGAGCCGTCGGCATTCCCATGCTCCCTGTCGTCAAGGGACCATTGGTCACCACGAGGGCGATTCGACGCTATGGATGGGCCACCATCTTGCTCAGCTTTTTGGGCATTTGGGCCCTACCGGAAGGTGGTGCCTTGTATGGGCTCTTGATCCTTCCCTTCAACGGTCGCCTTCTGCAGATGGTGGAGCGCCTGGCTGCGGAACCCAACAACAGAGATCGCGCCAAGGGATTGTTTCGTTGGTCAATCCTTTATCTGTTCGGAATCTGTTTGTTGCTTGTCATGAGCCGAATGTCTGGTTCCGCTCAGTTTGATCTGCAAGTCAGGACCGTCGTTGACATCCTCGCGGGCGGATTTCTTCCTGTCGCTTCCTAGATTCTTAACTCTCGCTTTTGGACGGTTCCATGTCCCTGATCGTGCTCGATCACCTGGAAAAGTCTTACGGGACGATTCCAGCGCTCAGGGACTTGAGCTTGCAAGTCCCTGAAGGATGTCTGTATGGGCTGCTCGGACCCAATGGTGCTGGCAAAACCACAACCCTGAGAATTCTTGCCACTCTTCTGGCTCCAGATCTTGGCGATGTCCGCATTGCTGGCCTCGATGGCTTGAAAGACCAACGCGAGATTCGACGGCTGATTGGATATGTCGCTCAAGAGGTGGCGATTGACAAAATCCTCACGGGGCGGGAGCTGCTTGCCCTTCAAGGCGACCTCTACCACTTACGCCCCAAACAGAGGAACCAACGAATCGACGAACTGATCGAGATGTTGGGCATGGATCCCTGGATCGACCGGCGGTGCGGCACCTATTCAGGAGGCATGCGTCGTCGCCTTGATCTCGCGGCAGGTCTCTTGCATCGCCCCCAACTGCTCATTCTCGATGAACCCACGGTCGGACTTGACATCGAAAGTCGAGCTGTGATCTGGAACGTTCTCCGGGACCTAAGAGATCAGGGAACAACGGTCTTGCTGAGCACCCATTACCTCGAAGAAGTGGAAGCACTCGCCGATCGAATGGCCATCATTGATGCCGGAACGGTGATTGCTGAAGGCACACCAAACGATCTCAAGAAACGTCTGGGAGGGGATCGCGTCACCTTGCGGGTGCGTGAGTTCAGCAACGAGCAGGAAGCAGAGACGATTTGTGACCTCCTTGAACCCCTTGATGGCGTCCAGAAGATTGTGATTAATCGCTCGCAGGGCCACTCCCTCAACCTTGTGGTGGATGGGGAACAGGTTCTTCCTCGCCTTCGCCTCTGTTTGGAAGAAGCAGGGCTTCCCGTCTTTGCCCTTGCCCAAAGCAGACCCAGTCTTGACGACGTTTACCTTCAGGCCACAGGACGCACCCTGATGGACGCCGAGCTGGCCATTGCTGGGCAGCGTGATCCCAAGCAAGAACGCAAGCAAGCCATGCGCTAACCGCCTGCTTCCACCTCCAGATTTCCATCAGTGCTCCCCATGACCACTCCCCATCTGCAGATTGATGCCAATCAAGCGTCCTCCCGAGGAGCTTTGACAGAGCTGATCCAGGAAACGACGGCTTTGACGCGTCGCCTGTTCGTGCAGCTCAAACGGCGTCCCTCCACGCTGATTGCCGGTGTTCTGCAGCCACTGATCTGGTTGATTTTATTTGGGGCTTTGTTCTCTAAGGCTCCCGAGGGGCTGCTACCCGGCGGCATGAGCTACGGGCGTTTTCTCGGTGCTGGAGTGATTGTGTTCACAGCGTTTAGCGGTGCACTCAATGCCGGACTTCCGGTCATGTTTGACCGCGAATTTGGATTTCTCAACCGACTTCTGGTGGCGCCATTAAGAAGTCGAAGTTCCATTGTTTTCGCTTCGGTGATTTACATCACCACATTGAGCCTCGTGCAGAGTTTGGCGATCATGCTCACAGCGGCCTTACTCGGCTATGGATGGCCTGGAGCTGGTGGGCTCCTGCTTGTTCTGTTCACCCTGCTGCTGTTGGTTTTTGCCGTCACGGCCTTAAGTCTCGGTTTGGCTTTTGCCTTGCCTGGTCACATTGAGTTGATTGCGGTGATTTTTGTCGCCAATCTGCCGCTGCTGTTTGCAAGCACCGCATTGGCACCTCTCAGCTTTATGCCTGTGTGGATGGGCTGGCTAGCGGCCCTAAATCCCCTTACCTTCGCGATAGAACCCATTCGAGCCGCCTATGCAGGCCCTCTCGATCTTTCGGTGGTTCTTTTGGACGCACCCTATGGACCCGTCACTGGACAGACCTGCCTCTTGGTCCTGACCGTGCTCACCGTGGGGCTGTTTCTTCTCATCCGACCACTGCTCAATCGCAAACTCTCTTGATTCCGTGTCTGTTTCTTCGTTTCAGCCCCTGAACCCCCGCCAACTAGACCTGCAACGTCGCTTGCTGGTCGCCAATGAATTAAGAGAAGCCTCCCTCATCGCGCAATTGGAACTGCAGTGGGTGCACCGCTATGGGGTGACCTCTCTTCCCAAACGGTCGGATGAAGCCTCCCTGGAGGCTCTCCCCTCAGCTCAGAGTCCAGAGGTGGAAGTAGAGGAGGAGCCAAAGGTGGAGCCAACGATCCAAGGCCTCTCTCTCGTGAGCGATCAAACGGTCGAAACAGAAACAGAAACAAAAACAGAAACACCATCTCTGCACGTCGCACCCCTTCCGAGTCCCTCACAAGCTGACGAGGCTGAGGGGATGGAGGACCTGGCTGATCGTTCTTCCAATCCGCCCCTTGCCATTGCACCTCCTCCGTTTGCCCGCGGTGCGCAGCGCTTTCGTCGCTGGATGGTGGCATCCTCAGCAGTCCAAGATCTGCAGGCATCCTGAGGACGATGTCCATCCCATCCCGCGCCCAACTTAAGGGTGGCCTGATCGTGTCCGTTCAGGCTCCGGAAGGATCACCCATGCGGCATCCCGATGTGATTGCGGCCATGGCTGAAGCCAGTCTTCGCAACGGAGCCACTGGTGTTCGCCTCGAGAGCCCAGAACACATCGGAGCTGTACGCAACCGCTGTCCTGACGCTTTGATCATTGGCTTATGGAAGCGAACGCTCCCGCAGAGCTCCGTCTACATCACGCCTCGTTGGCAGGACGTTCAAGCGGTCTGGGCAGCCGGTGCCGACGTCATCGCCCTTGATGCCACAGCGCGCCAAAGGCCAGAGCAGGAAGACCTCGCCGAGCTCATTCAACGATCGAAGAATGAATTAGGAGCTCCACTCATGGCCGATGTGGACTCCATCGAAAACGGATTGATCGCAGCATCCCTGGGATGCGAATGGGTGGGCACAACTTTGTATGGATACACGGAGCAAACAGCACAACAAACTCCTCCGGGTTTCGGCTTGATCTCTCCTCTAAGGGATCAGCTTCCCGAGCAGGTGACGTTGATTTGCGAGGGGGGCATTAAGTCGCCTGATTCAGCGCTCAAATCGCTTGAGCATGGAGCCGATCTTGTGGTCGTTGGCACGGCGATTACGGGCGTCGACCTTCAAGTGGCCGATTACCACAGGACCCTGAAAAGGCAGAATGGGTGAGTCTCACAAGACTCAGGCATGTTGCTGAAAGTTGCTTTTCCTGTCGTCCTCAGCGGAGCCTTCTTCGGTCTGCCCATCGCAGGGTTGCCGATGACCGAACTCCAAGCCCTCAATCGAGAGCTGGGGAGACTGTGCAGCCATCCACCCCGGGAAGCCTTATCCGTGTGTCGCATCCACGCAAGGCTGGTGGGATCCCTCTAAGGGGATCCCACTAAAGGGATTCCACGGTGGGAATTACATCATTCCCATGCCGCCCATGCCGCCCATGGGATCCATGCCACCCATGCCGCCCATGGGGTCGCCACCGCCGCCTGCAGGTGCAGGAGGCTCAGGCTTGTCTGCCACCACGACTTCAGTGGTCACCACCAGTGATGCAATCGAGACCGCGTCCTGCAGCGCAAGACGAACCACTTTGGATGCATCCAGAATCCCGGCACTCATCAGGTCTTCAAAGTTTCCGGTGAGAGCATTGAATCCCTGTCCGCTGTTGCGGACACGATCCACCACAACGTCACCATTAGAACCTGCATTTTCAGCGATCTGACGCAGGGGAGCGCTGAGGGCACGCTGAACGATTTCGACCCCGGTCTTTTGATCACCCTCCAAGCCTGAGGTCAGAGCATCGAGTTCTGCAGAGATGTGCAGAAGGGTTGATCCACCTCCAGCAACAATCCCTTCCTCGACCGCTGCACGGGTGGCATTCAAAGCATCCTCAATGCGTAGCTTGCGGTTCTTGAGCTCCGTTTCTGTCGGGGCACCGACCTTAATAACGGCGACTCCTCCAGCGAGCTTGGCGATGCGCTCGTTGAGTTTCTCCTGGTCGTATTCCGAATCCGTGTTGTCGAGCTCACGCTTGATGGAGGCAACACGGGCGCTGACGGCATCTTTGCTGTCATCGCTCGCCACGATCGTGGTGCTGTCCTTGCTGATCGTGATCCGGCGTGCCCGGCCCAGGTCGTCCATCGTCACCTTGTCGAGGGTCATCGCCCTGTCTTCGCTGATCACTTGACCGCCGGTCAGCACAGCGATGTCAGCAAGCGCAGCCTTCCGGCGCTCGCCAAAGGATGGAGCACGCACTGCCGCCACCTGCAGCACCCCTCTGTTCTTGTTCACCACCAAGGTGGCAAGAGCTTCCCCATCCACTTCTTCGGCCAAGATCACCAGCGGTGAGCCCGATTTCTGAACCGTTTCCAACACGGGAACCAAATCGGTCACCGAGCTGATCTTGCGATCGGTGAGGAGCAGTAACGCATTCTCAAATTCACAGATCTGGCGGTCACCATCGGTGACGAAATAGGGAGAGCTGTAGCCACGATCGAAGGCCATGCCCTCTGTGACTTCGAGCTCAGTGGCCAAAGACTTGGATTCCTCCACGGTGATCACACCGTCAAAGCTCACCCTGTCCATGGCCTCAGCAACCATGCGCCCCACCTCCTCATCACCGCCTGAGCTAACCGTGGCAACCTGGCGAATCGCATCGCCGCTCACGGACTGACTGCGCTGATTCAGGCTGGCGACCACCGCCGCCACAGCTTTTTCCATGCCTCGGCGAAGTTCGATCGGGCTGGCACCTGCGGCGGTGTTGCGAAGCCCCTCCTCAACCATCGCCTGGGCGAGCACGGTGGCAGTTGTGGTGCCATCGCCAGCTTTGTCCTTGGTCTTGGACGCCACCTGCTGGATCAGCTTGGCTCCGATGTTTTCGAACGGATCAGCAAGTTCGATCTCTTTGGCAATCGTGTCACCGTCATTGACGATGTCAGGTGCGCCGTAGGACTTCTCGAGCACCACGTTGCGGCCACGAGGTCCGATGGTGACCCGAACGGCATCGGCAAGGGCATTCATGCCTCTCTCGAGGGACTCACGTGATTCGTTCGAGAAGCTGAGAAGTTTGGCCATAGTGTCAGGAACCCGAGGGTCAATCCCTTCCAGCGTCTACGACCAACCGCTCCTCTCGGAAGTGGGGAAAGCCGAATCCATGGACCAACGGCGCAAAAGGTCTGGTTAAGGTTTGGGCATGAAGGATTCCGGAGCGCTGTTCTTCGTTTTCATGGCTGCCATGGCGGCAACCATGACGTTGGTCTACGTGCCGCTTCGGATTTATCTCACAGCGACGGACCGCAGTCGAAGATTGAAGTTGCTTCAGCGCATTCGTCGCTTGAGAGAGGAGCTTGGGCAGCCCCTCCAGAGCTGATCCTCAACTCATAACCATCCCGCCATCCACCTGCAGCACCTGCCCGGTGATGTAAGCGGCCGCAGGATCGGCAGCTAAGAATCTCACGGTTCCAGCCACCTGATCAGGGGTCCCAAACCGGCCCAAAGGAATGGCAGCAAGGATGGCCTCGGCCTCAAGATCTTTCGTCATATCCGTGGCAATGAAGCCAGGTGCCACCGCATTCACCGTGATTCCACGGCTTGCCATCTCCTTGGCGCTACTTCGCGTTAGTCCCACCACGCCGGCTTTGGCTGCTGCGTAATTCGCTTGACCGGCATTGCCCATCAGCCCAACCACCGAGGTGATGTTGATGATGCGACCACTCCGCTGCTTCAACATGGGGCGTGTCACAGCCCGCGTGCACAGAAAGACTCCGGTGAGATTGAGATTGATCACCGCCTGCCAATCCTCGGTTTTCATCCTCATCAACAGGCCGTCGCGCGTAATCCCCGCGTTATTCACCAGGACGTCGATGCGTTCACTGCGCTTCAACACCGTTTTAATCAAGTCGTCCACCGAAGCCTCGTCGGCCACGTCGGCCTGGAGGGCATAGGCGGAGCCGCCCTTGGCCTGAATTTCAGCAACCACCGCCTCCGCCGCATCGGGTGAACTGGCGTAATTCACCACCACTTCTGCGCCCTCAGCGGCCAAAGCCAAGGCCACTGCGCGACCGATGCCACGACTTGCACCGGTAACAAGGGCGGTTTGACCGTCAAGAGAAGCGGATGAATCCATGAACGCTTTTTTTTACGATCGTGTGATCGTAGGGATCGTTAGCCCTTTCAGTCATCAAAGCCAGCTAGACGCCCCGCATGGTCTCAATCGTGTCGATGGCATCACCCAGCAGATTGCGGAATAACTCCAATTGCTTCTGGCTGCCCATCACCACAAGAAGTTGACCAGGGCCAAGCCGTTCTTCCCCGCTGGGATTTCCCTTTAATGAGCTCCCGTCACGGATGGCCAGCACCATGGCCCCACTGCGCCGACCGAGCTGGAGCTCCGACAAACTCTTGCTGGCTAAGTGACCCACAAGCAAGGGATCACGACTTAACCGAAATTCTTCAATTTCAAATTCCGATCCAGACAACATATCCATAAAGTCCACAGCCAAAGGCCTCAGCGCTGTTGCTGCCATCACCCTGCCCCCAGCGACATAGGGACTCACCACAACCGTGGCTCCAGCCAGTTCAAGCTTGGCTGCCGCTTCTTCGCTATCGGCCCGAGCAATGAGCCGGCATCCAGGCTCCAAACCTCGAGCGCTGAGCGTGACGTACAGATTGGCAGCATCGCTAGGCAAGGCCGCCACCAGGCTTCGACAACGATGAAGTCCAGCCTCTAGGAGCGTTTCATCGAGGGTGGCATCGGCCTGGAGCACAGGCAAACCACGCTCCTCTGCCGCCAGACGGCGAGCAGAATCCAACTCCACAACAAGCACCGGAACGGTTTCCAAGAGCAGCTGTTCGGCAATCTCCCGGCCAATGCGGCCATACCCGCAAAGAATCACATGGTTATGCATACGCCGTAGGTTTCGGCGAAACCTCAACTCCCGCAACTGACGGAAGTATCCGGATTCTGTCAGGCCGAGAATCTTTTGAATCGAGAGCTGCACCACCACGATGCCCCCAGCCACGATCAAAACGGTCACCAGCCGTCCGGCCTGGGAGAGGGGCTCCACTTCTCCATAACCGATGGTGCTGATCGTGATCAGAACCATCCACAAGCAATCACCCCAGTCCCACCCCTCCGTGATCCGATAACCAATCGCACCGCCCATGATCACGATGGCGAGGGCTAGGACGGGTAAAAGCCATGGCCTGGCCAGCTGGCGTAGCTGAGGCCGATAAAACTGAACGGAATAGGGCTGAAGCCGACGGCGTTGTTGCGACCTCCGTCGTGGCTTCTTCATCCGAAGCCCATCGCCTCCAACACATCCGCTTCTGAGAGTGAGCGGAGATCGTCATTGCCGAGATGCCGAATCACATCCCGCTCTGGCAGTTGATCGTCAGCCAGTCCGAGGGCCACCAACGGAACCCCGCAAAATGTTGCCAACAGACTGGTCACAGGACAACTGGTCAACACCACGTCGGCACAGGCAATCTGCGCGGCTCTCTCGGAAAGCGAGCTCTCATCTCCGAGATGGATGGTTCGCAACCCAGGAAGCTTGGCTTTGATCGTGAGCGGTAATTGTTTCCAGCGTTCTGAGGGCCAGTCTCCCGCCATGGCCGTTGGTTGAAGCATTAAGAGAGGACCATCTCCCTGCGGCTGCCGTTCGCGAGCCTGGCTCATCAGCGCGGCAGGCAAACTGATCCGAAAGGCTGCGGCATCCAAGCTGAGACCAAGCGGAGCCAGATATCCAGAGAGGCGCTGCGCACTCCAGCCCTCAGCCTGGCTCGCTGTAGCAGTAGAGGCAAATCCAGCCTCTGCAACCCGCGTCGGGATATGGCTCATGGACAGCATCAAGTTGACCTGACGTCCGTCCGCAAAATTGAGGCATACCTGGAAATCAGGTTCTCGGACGGAGCCAAGGAGATTGGCCCAATCGGCCATGGTCTGAGCTGCAGAAAAATCAAACGGAATGATTTTTTCAACCGAGGGCAGCAACGTCCACAGCGATCGGTAAGCAGGGGAACAGGCCACCTGAATCGAAGCTCCAAGCGCGTTGGCACAGGCTGCTATGGCAGGCATACGCTCAAGCTGCTGTTGAGCTGTTCCTGGGCTTAAAACGAGAACGCGCATGAAACAACAGCACAAGGGGTGCGAGCTGATTGTATGGAGGCCGTTTCAGGTTGCTGGGAACAGGAGTCGCTTATGCATCTGTTGATCGCAGCCGCTGGTAGTGGGCGGCGGATGGGAGCGACCCGCAACAAGCTGCTGCTGCCGCTGTCTGGACAACCCGTGCTGGCATGGACGCTGCAGGCAGCCCTCGCAGCTGAGACGATCCATTGGATCGGAATCATTGGTCAGGAGATTGACCGGTCCGAGATTCTCGATCTCGTGGGAGGCGCTCCCAAACCCGTCGTTTGGATTGCCGGCGGAGACAGTCGTCAAGAGTCAGTGGAACGGGGGCTGGCCGGCCTGCCAACCGCAGCCAAGCATGTGCTCATCCATGACGGGGCCCGCTGTCTGGCCACTCCCGACCTGTTTAACCGCTGTGCAGAAGCCGTTCGCGGCGGCCAGGCTGTGATTGCGGCGACCCCTGTCACCGACACGATCAAAAAGGTCGACGAATCCGGCTTGATCACAGCAACCCCAAATCGGGCAGAGCTGTGGGCGGCCCAGACTCCCCAAGCTTTTTCAGTGGATGAACTCCGCCAGGGTCATCGCGAAGCCCGAGCGAATGGCTGGACTGTTACCGATGACGCCTCCCTTTATGAGCGTTTGGGATGGCCAGTCAACGTGCTTGATGCTGGTCCCTCCAACATCAAAGTGACCACCCCTTTTGATCTCACTGTGGCTGCAGCCGTGCTGGCCGAACGCCAGGGTTAGCGCCCACGCGCAAGACTCCCTGATCTCCATCGAGGGTCGCGATCGCGCCCACCGGCAAGGCTGCATTTCCCCCCGGACCATGCCCCACCAGCAGGTTCCCCACCACAGGAATCCCTAAATCATCGCTGCGCTCTCGCAACACCTCTTCCAAGCTGAAGCCAGCAGAGTCGGAGGCGTCATCGCAATCCAGAAATCGACCGAAGCCAAGACCGGCGAGCGATTGGAGCAGACCTGCTAATCGCCACTGCGTGAGCATGCGATCAAGGCGATAGGGAGCTTCGCCGATGTCTTCAATCACCAACACAACGCCACGCAGATCCGGAAGGAAAGGGCTCCCGATCAAATGGGACGCCACCGTTAAATTCAGGGTCAATAACGGGCCAACAGCCACGCCTCCCCGCCAGGGAACCCCTTGAAGATCCGGCAGGGCGTGGCCAAAGAGCAGATCATGCAAACGCTGCTGACTCCACTCGGGTTCATCGGCGAGGGTTGTGATTAAGGGCCCATGGACGCCCCCGCTCACACCGGCCGCCATACGAGCGCAGAGCAGTGCGGTCACATCCGAGAAGCCCAGCAACCATCCAGGCTGCCAAGCGAAAGGCTGCTCCAAAAGTCTGGCTGCGCCCCAGCCGCCGCGTGCACAGGCCAAGAGGGCGGCATTGGGAACCGCTTGAAAATCACGACGACGTTCCTCATCCCGTCCCGCCAGATAGCCCCAGCGCCGTTGGCTGATGACATCCGGACGGATTCGCAATCCCCAGCTCTCCAGAATCGAGATCCCCCGCCAAAGGTTGTCTGTGTTGTCAAGCGCAGAGCTGGCGGCCACCACGGCCACCTCATCTCCCCGTTGAAGAGGGGAAAGCAACACGTCAGAGCCGTCTGTGCTGTGCATCAGCCCAGCCGCCCGAGAACGAGACCCAACAACAGCAACGCGCCCAAGCGCACCTGCTGACTGAAATGAAAGCCATACACCGACATGGATTGTTGCTGGACACTTTTGAGGGATCGCATTGCACGTTGCATCCCAAAGGCCACCACCAGCCAGAACGGCCAGAAAATAACTCCGATTCCGGCAAAGGCGGCGGCAACAGCCAGGGCCAGCATCGAGAGGGCATAGGTGATCCCCACGACGCGCAAGACGGACGGACCGAGGCTCAGTGCGCTGCTGTTTAACGCCATCCGGGCGTCATCCGGACGATCCGCCATCGCATACACCGTGTCAAAGGAGAACGTCCACAGCAGGGTGGCAAGCCAACAACCTGCCAAGGGCCAACCGCCATTGAGATCCCCGGTTTGAGCGGCCCAAGGGATCAACACCGCGAAGCCCCAGCACAAGGCCAGGACTGCCTGGGGGTAGGCGAACCAACGCTTGGCAGAGGGGTAGATCAAGATCGGCGGCAGGGCGAAACACGCCAACACAAGGCAGAGGTTGCGCACGGAAGCCGGCAAGCTCAGCACCACGCTCAAACTGATGATCAACAGCACGATCAACACAACAACGGCCTGGACAACGCTCAAACTTCCTTGCGCAAGCGGACGCTGCTTCGTGCGTTCCACAAAGCGGTCGATGCGTCGATCCCATAAATCATTGGCGATGCAACCCGCTCCACTGACCGCCAGGCCGCCGAGCACGATCAAGAGCACAAGGGCTGGAGAGGGCGGGGCATTCGGCGTGAGCCAGAGACTCCAGCCGGCTGGGATCAGCAAAATCAGTCTTCCGCTGGGTTTGTTCCAACGCAACAGGGCCACCCATGGAGCCAGGGTTTGACGAAACAACATGCGCTTAGCGGAGCTGACTGACAAAAAGAACTCCGGCTTGGAAACCTTAAACAGAGCTTCTCGCTGTCTGCTTGAGGCAGAGTGGAAGGGCTTTCAGCGCGGTGCGTGAAGTGACAGCAGGGCCGAGCTTTCAAAACGGTCGAGCCTTGCGGAAGATTGCCGCAATCGATATCGGCACCAATTCCACCCACCTCTTGGTGGCCTCTGTCGATCCGGAGCTGCGAACCTTCAGCATCGAGTTAGCGGAGAAATCCACCACACGGTTGGGGGAACGAGACCCCGAAACCGGCAATCTCTCCGAGGCCGCCATCGAACGCGGGCTCGAAGCGCTTCGTCGCTTTCGCGAGCTCGCCCTGAGTCATCAGGTTGAACAGATCGTGACCGCAGCCACCAGCGCGGTGCGAGAGGCCCCGAATGGTCGGGACTTTTTGCAAGCGATTCAAGAGCAGCTCGAGCTCGAAGTTGATCTCGTGAGTGGCCCAGAAGAAGCCCGCTTGATCTACCTAGGGGTGCTCTCAGGCATGCCTTTTGGAGACTGTCCGCATCTTGTGCTGGACATCGGAGGCGGCTCCACAGAGTTGATTCTTGCGGATGGTCGTGATGCTCGAGCACTCACCAGTACAAGGGTTGGCGCGGTACGACTCCAGCGTGATTTCATCCAAGATGACCCGATGCCCCGGCAGCGTCGGACCTTCCTGGAAGCCTTCATCCAAGGGTCTCTAGAACCTGCCGTCAACAAAGTGCTGCGCAGGATCACCCCTGAAGAAACACCCGTGATGGTGGCCACCAGTGGCACCGCAATGGCCATCGGAGCCCTAGCCGCCAGTGAGGAGGATCGTCCACCGCTGAAGCTGCACGGTTATCGCGTCAGCAAACAACGGCTCGACCGGGTGGTTGATCGCTTGGTGGTGATGACACCGGAGCAACGCAAAGGGTTGTCACCCATCAATGATCGGCGCGCAGAAATCATCGTTCCAGGGGCCTTGATTCTTCAAACCAGCATGCAGATGTTGGGAGCGCAAGAGCTGGTTCTGAGTGAGCGAGCGCTTCGCGAAGGCCTGATCGTTGATTGGATGTTGCGTCACGGCCTTCTGGAAGACCGTTTCAGCTTTCAAAGCAGCATCCGACAGCGCACCGTGATCCACCAGGTGCAGCGTTTTGCCGTGAATCAAGCGCGAGCCGAGCGTGTGGCCTCCCATGCCCTCACTCTCTATGACAACACCAAAGACCATCTCCACCGTGATGATGGCTCAGGCCGAGACTTGCTTTGGGCCGCCGCGATGCTTCACGCCTGCGGGCAACACATCAATCTCAGCGCTTATCACAAGCACTCCTGGTATCTGATTCGCCATGGAGAACTGCTTGGCTACTCAGAAGCGGAACACTTAATGGTGGCTGCCATCGCGCGCTATCACCGCCGCAGCCTTCCCAAAAAGAGGCATGAATCCTGGCAAGCGCTGCAAAGCCGTGAAAATCGACGCACCGTCTCAGAGATGGCCTTACTGCTCAGGCTGGCGGTTGCCCTCGATCGACGTCCAGAGCCGGTGGTCAAAACCTTGCAGGTCCACGTCCAAAACGAAGATCTAGTCCTGGAGCTCGTCGGAGAACAGGCTGATCAGAATCTGAGTGTGGAGCAGTGGAGCTTGGAAAGCTGTGCCCCCATTTTGAAGGAGGTCACCGGATTGAACCTCAAGCTCAAGGTTCAGGGGTGAGGGGATACCAACGCAACTGATCGATGTTGCCCAAGGCCCTCGGTGAGCCATCCCCGTAGCGCAACCGAACCAAATCGGGTCGTCCCGCGAAGACTTCAAGCCCCTGATCGCCCTCAAACCGTTTGAGTTCGCTCAGAGTGCCCTCAAAGATCACCTCTCCACTCCCATTGCGGACGGAGACCCAGCTCGGTTGTGAACTATCAAGGGCGACGGATCCTGGAGTGTTGTTATCGACGTCCACCACCACGTCCACAGCTGAACTGTTGTCACTGGCTGCCATCGGCTGAGGCACAGGTTGCTCCGTTGCTGCCTCGCTGCTCACTGCTGCTGGTTGCTGACGGTTGCCGCGAAAGGCAATAGCGCTGATCGCTGTTACCCCAACGAGAAGCAAAGGAATGGCTGCATTCCTGATCCAGCGACCCATCTGTGCATCGTCCTGCTGGCCCTGGGGTGCATCGGCAGATCCGGAGCGTTCGTAACTGCCACGCTTTGCTGGCGCCCCCTTTGTCTCACGGAGCTGAGCTTGGAATTGTTGAACCAGAGGACCGGGATCCAATCCCAATTTCTGCGCGACTCGCCGCAGCATTCCGCAAATAAAAACGGGTTCTGGAAGATTGTCCCGATCCCCATTCTCTAAAGCTTCAAGCTGCTCTTTGCCCATGCGCAGCGAATCGGCAAAGGCTTGGCACGTTATCCCTTGCCTTTCCCGCTCTTCCTTTAAGACACGGCCCAGTGAGACAAGTTCGTCCTGACGGAAATCTGAATGATCGATATCTTCCCTAACCTCAGCCATTCCATGGATTCACCGTTTAAAAATTTTAGTTGCGTTTCGCCAAACTGTCAGCCAGATCAATTGTTCACCCAATCAATGAGTGAGGTAATTTTGAAATTAAAAGGTTGAAATGGGCGATACTGGATTCGAACCAGTGACCCCTTCCGTGTGAAGGAAGTGCGCTACCACTGTGCTAATCGCCCCGAATGCAAATCTTAAACCACAACGGGGAAGCCTGATACTTAATGAGTAGGGCGAAACAGGTGATCATGATCTGGCGAGTAAAGCTTGGAGCGCTGCCGTCCTGCCTTTAGCGCTGGACTCACGACATAAAGAGTGGTGCGGATCAGATTTTGCTCGCGAGAGATCGCTGCCATGCGATCCAATGGGACGACTTGCAACCATTCATCAGGCCAACTCACACGGTGACCAATAGCAACCGGTGTATCAGGCGAATAATGCTTCAACAATGTTGCTTGCACCTCTTCAACATGGCGAGCACTCAGATAGAGACAGAGCGATGCTTTGAGGCGGGCGAGATTCTCCAAACTCTCCGTTTCCGGAACCCCCGTGCGTCCACCGGCCCTCCCAAGAACAATGGTCTGGACAAGACCAGGGATCGTGAGTTCAGCCCCTAAGGCCGAAGCGGTCGCCTGATAAGCGCTGATGCCTGGAACCACATCGACAGCAATACCAGCGTCGTTTAAACCACAAATTTGCTCTGAAAGAGCTCCATATAGGCAGGGATCACCATCATGAAGACGCACAACCTGGAGACCCTTCTTCGCTCGATCAATCATCAGTGGAAGCACGTCTTCAAGCGTGAGGGTGCTACTCCGGATCTTTTCGCAATGATCAGGGGCTAAGGCCGCGATCTGAGGCGACACCAACGAATCTGTCCAGATCAAAACCTGAGCAGATTGCAAGCGATTCTCCGCACGGCGCGTGAGGAGATCAGGAGCTCCGGGCCCTGCACCGACAATCGACACTGTGGTCATGAAGTACCTGGTGTGCGTAAGCCTGGATCAGGCAATGACTTTCGTTTCCCGTATAGCCAAAACAAACCAAAGCCCGCAAGCAGCAGCAATGAGAGGCTCATCAACTGAGCAATCCTCAAGCCTCCATCACAAAATGGTGGAACGCCTCCCAAGCAGAGCGGATCAATGCGCAGGCCCTCGATCCACACACGGCCAAGGCTGTAGCAGAGCAGATACATGCAACTCAAAGCGCCTGATGGGAGTGGAATCCGACCGCTCTTCCCCCATTGAAATAGCGTCATCAGCAAAATAAAAATCGCCAGATTCCAAATCGATTCGTAAAGGAATGTGGGATGAAAAAATTCTGAATCGGCAAATATTGGCGGACGGCTTGAATAAGGAATGAACAATTTCCAAGGCAATTGGGTTGGAACCCCAAAGGCTTCTGAATTGAAAAAATTTCCCCAGCGACCGATTGTTTGGCCAAGAATGACCGATGGAACCAAAACATCGAGCAGGTCCCAAAAGGAAACTTTCCGCCAACGACAGAACAAAATCACGGAGATCGTGCCTCCAATCAATGCTCCATGGATTGCAATACCCCCTTGCCAAATCGCAAATATGTCCCACCAAGAATTTTGATAGGAGCGCCATTCAAAGGCGACATAGTAAAAACGCGCGCCGATGATGGCCGCCAACACAAGGATCGGCAAAAGGTCGCTAATCAATCCCGATTCGAGATTTCTCTGCTTAGCCAACCAGCTCGATAAATTGAGGCCAATCAGTACCGCCAGGGCAATAAGCAGGCCGTACCAGCGCAAAGTAAGAGGCCCGAGCTGAAAAAGCACGGGCCCAGGTGATGTGAAGACAGCGGGAATGATCACCTTGATCAGACGCCTTCAGCAGCTTGAACTTTCTCAATCTGCCTCTTTTTAAGAACCAGCATGATCTGAGCCAAAGCAACCGCTGCGAAGAAGGCAAGCATCCCGTAGATACGAACAGGATTCTGAAGAACGACTTCGGTATCGAGCTGACCGAATCCACCAACATTGGGATCGTTCGTGATCGGGGCTCCAGCTTCAACCACATCTCCCACAGAGACCTGCAGGGTGGGACCCACTGGAATGGTCTCTGTGATTTCAGCGCCATCAGCGGACTTCACAGTGACCACGCTGGCCCCATTGTCGCCAGGCTCAATGGAAGTAACAGAGCCAGAAGCCGGCGCCGTATAGACGGTGTTGTTGCTCTTCTCACCTGTTGGGTACACCTGGCCGCGGCCACGGTTTCCACCAACGTGAATGGAGTACTTACCAAAACTGATGCTGCTGTCCGTCGCGGGGTCAGGAGCCAGCACAGGGAAGACAATCTCCTGGTGCTCATCACCAGGAATGGGACCCACCAAAATCACATTGGGTTGGTCATCGCTGTACTCGGTGAAATAAACACCCTCTGTTTCCTCCTTGATCTCATCGGTCCAGCGATCCTGAGGAGCGAGCGTGAAGCCATCAGGAAGCATCACAACAGCTCCCACCTGAAGGGGGACCTGACTGCCATCAGCACCAAGCTCTTGAACGCCGGTGTCGTAAGGGATCTTGACAACGGCCTTGAAGACGCTGTCAGGCAGAACGGACTGAGGCACTTCTGCCTGAGTGAGCTTTTGGGCCAAGTGGCAATTCGCACAAACGATCTTGCCGGTGGCCTCCCGGGGAGAATCGTAATTTTGTTGTGCCCAGAAGGGATAGGCCCAACTTGCAGCGGGTGCGCTGAAGACAGCAAGACCGACGATCAGTGCGGCAAATGTGGAGGAGAGCAGGCGACGCATGGGAAAGCGAGGGAGGAAAGAGACAGCAAAGAGGAGGGGCTGATCAGGACCACCAGGGCTTTTCGCCCGTCCGGAAATCGGTTTCAGTCCACTGACTGACAAACACGTTGTCGTTGTCGACGCTGACATTGGCCAAGGCCAAGGACAGAGGCGCTGGGCCGCGAACCACCTTGCCTGTGGCGTCGTACTGACTGCCGTGGCAAGGGCACATGAATTTGTTAGCGCCGCTGTTCCAGGGGACAACACAACCCAGGTGGGTGCAAATGGCGTTGATGCCGTAGCTCCCGATCGCATCAGGGCCTTCCACGATCAAGTAGGTGGGATCACCTTTCAAGCCTTGGACAAGGCTGCGATCACCCTCTGCGTGGCCACTCAACCAGCCGCTCGCGGTGACTGCGTTTCCGAGCTCGTCTTTGGCGCTGGTTCCACCACCGCCCCCGGCAGCCCTGGGCGGGATGAAGTAGTTCGCCACCGGATAAAGCGCCCCCAGGGCCACGCCTGTGACGGATCCGAAGGTCAGCAGATTCATGAACTGCCGACGGCCCATACCGGGCACATCACTAGCTGGCATCTGAGTCATGGCTGACGCTCAAGCAACACTGAATGAGGTCCATTATGGAGGGTAAAGGTCCCGTCACGCTTTGCAACGACTGGGCTTTTAGATGATCCACTCAGCCGTTTCCGTGCTTGTAGACCCACCCTTGGAACAATCCATCCCTCCATTAACGGTCGACGAGGTGGTTGACCTGCTGCGGAAGCGCTGGCAAGCCAGCTACGACATGCAAGTCGTTGTAAGGCGAAAGCGGATGTACCTCCAAGTGATGTGGGCCTATCTGGAGCAGCAATCCTTCCCCTTAGACGAGGAGGAGTACCGCACCCATCTAGCCCAAGTTCTGGACGTGGTGAATCGCTTAGGCCAAGCAGGCGACGTGCGTTCGTGGTTAAACGACACACGGGACCGTCCCCGACTGGGCAAAGCCCTCAGCCTGCAGCTGCAGGGGGAGGGGCGTCTGGAGGAGTTTCTGGTTTGAACCGTTCCACGGCCGCCACGAGAGCGACGCCAATGAAAAACAGGCCTGAGATCGCACCGGCTAGCAGCGACATCGTGATCGGATCGGTGGATGGCGTCAAAACGGCGCCGGCCAGCGCTGCCAGCAACACGACCCAACGCCAGGCCGAGAGCATCCGCTTCCAACGGACCAACCCAAACAAGCCAAGCAGTAGCTGCAGAACGGGCAACTGAAAAGCCAATCCAGTGGAGAGCATCAGCAGAAGCACAAAATCGAGGTAGCGCTCGATCGACCAAATCGGCTCCACCACATCAGCCCCGTAGCTCACCAAAAAGCCAAGGGCCGCTGGGATCAGCGCCCACCAGGAAAAAGCAATTCCTGCAAAAAACAGAACCGCTGACCCTGCCACAGCGGGAGCGATGAGTCGACGCTCATTGCGGGTGAGACCGGGCAAAACGAAAGCCAAGCCTTGATACAAGACGTAAGGAATCGCCAAGGTGAGCCCTGCATAACCGGCAACCTTGAACGAAACGAACAGGAATTCTCCTGGCGCCAACTGAAGAAATCGGATCGATCCCGCGGGTTCCTCCAAGATCCTTACCAACGGTTTCACCGCAACAAGGCAAGCCAAAGCACCCATCACAATCGCAATCAGGCTGCGAAAAACGCGCTGACGGAGCTCCTCCAGGTGGTCGACCAGGGACATCTCCACATCGTTGGGTGGAAGCTGGTCAGGCCGAGGGGTCACCCGGATCGGCTCGGGAGCGGGAAGCACTGTTTTTTCGTTCGGCTCGGGAGGGATCAGTCCGACTGCACGTGGGTGAACTCAGGCTAAGAGCTTGCCGGCGATCAGTTGCTGTCTGGCTCGATCTGGCTCAGCCCAGACAACCTCACCATCTTTATGTTGCACCGTTCCAAGTGCTGCACCAGCAATCCGTTGGAGATGCTCGACAGGGGCTTTCACCACAGCCACCCGGCGATTTCCCCGCGCGCGGCTAAACCATGCCGCAAGGTCAGCCGCAAGGGTGACGTCGTCGTCGTCCGCAAAACCAGCCGAAGCCTTCAACACGACGTGACTACCCGGACATTCCTGGGCATGAAACCAAAGGTCACCAGGTCGTGCCCTCCGGAGGCTGATCCAGTCGTTTTGACGATGGTTTCGGCCCACTTGAATCAGCAAGCCCGCGGGGCTACGGATCTCGAGGGGCTGGGGGTCCACGCGACGCGATCCCTGACGGCGCCGGCGGCGAAGCCGTTTTGGAGCCAACAGATCATCCAACTCTTCTCGCAGATCAAGAAGGCTTTTCGTGCGCGCCTCTAACCCATCCCAATCCGCACCAATGAGCTCTTCGAGAAAGCTTTCACTGCCCTCGAGCAAGACCAAGCGGCTTTGGTGATGCTGCAGCCGTTCTTCCAGCGCTGGCACCGCCCGTCTCAGTTTTCGCGCTCTGCCATACAACTTCTGCGCGCGATCGATGGTCTCCCGATTCGGACTCACCTGGCACAACAACGCATCTCCCTGCTGTTGCAAGTCATCGGCACCGCCCGTCTCCTCTAAACCAGCTCTCTGGTCGGCCAAAAGAGCCTCCTCACGGGTCCTTAACTGCTTGAGCTGCTTTTGCAAATCCTGCGTGGCGCGATTCAAGTCCTGACGCTGGAGAACGGTGGCGTAGTACTGACCCAAACGAAGGCTGAGGGGCTCCCCACCCGTTGAACACTCCTCTAACGATGTCCCTTCAGATAACGATGCAGAGCCAGGATTCCAAACGCGATAGGAATTGGGCCCATCAAACTGCAGCTCAAACGCGCCGGTCTCCAGCGCCTTCAACCAGCACTGCCAACGCTGGTGCAACAGCTGCCACTCCTGCTCGCTCAGCGCATGAACGCTTGTCGCCAATCGCGCTTTGGCTGCATCGTCGTGCTGGTCAGCCAGCTGCTTCGCCAGCACCGGACTAATGCCCTGGTAAGCACTGCGCATCGCCTTTTCCAGGCTTAGCGGCAACAGCTCCAAGCGCTCTCTCCAGCGCTGCTGAGGCTCATCCAGCCTTGGAGCCATGCCTTGAAGGGCCGGAGGAGGGCTATAGACATCCCCCGTACCAATCGGCCTAATTCTCGACTGATGCGAGCGGACCTGACGCGCAATCGCCGTGATGCGTTGCCGCTCATCGAGCAACAACAAATTGCTATGGCGCCCCATCAGTTCGAGCACCAAGGTGCGCTGGGGAGGCTGTCCAGGTCGAGGCGCCAACTGAAATTGCACGACCCGTTCAAACCCTTCCTGACAGAGCTCCGTCAGGGCCAGTTGGCGGAGCCCATGTTGGATCTGTTGCGCCAGCGTGCTTCCTGCACCCTGCTTCGGTGGCGGCTCGATTTCAACCAACCGGGGAACCTCTGCTTTCCAGCTCAGTTCCAACCAAATCATTCCTCGCAGGGTGCGAAATCCGAGCTGGAGCGTCTGAGGATCAGGCTGTTGCGCCTTCTCAAATCGGCTCGGTAGCAACCGGGCACGTAAATCCGCCAGCACAGCCCTCAGGCTGGTGAGATCCATCACTTGCGGACTTTGGCTGGCCATGGATTGCCTGAAAAACAGGCTGAACAGGAAGCCTTCCTACCCTGCGATGCAGTCTCAAGCAACGTATGGCTCCTGCTGGATCAATCGCCAGGCCCACGGTGCTCACCGGCCCCAGCGGCGTAGGGAAGGGCACCTTGGTCGCCCGCCTGAGAGAACGTCATCCAGAACTATGGCTCTCCGTGTCCGCCACCACGCGCGCTCCTCGCACGGGGGAACGCGAGGGAATTCACTATTTTTTCCACTCCAAAGAACGGTTCAACGAACTCGTTCAAAGCGGTGGATTGCTGGAGTGGGCTGAATTCGCTGGAAACTGCTACGGCACACCTCGGCAACCCGTCAGCGAGCGCGTCGCGAAGGGAATTCCCGTGCTTCTTGAAATTGAATTGGAGGGGGCCAGGCAGGTTCGAAATAGCTTGCCGGAAGCCATGCAAATCTTCCTCGCACCCCCAAGTATTGAAGAGCTTGAGAATCGGATTCGCGGTCGCGGAACGGAAGCAGAAGAGGCGATCCAGCGACGTCTCAAGCGAGCGAAAGAAGAGTTAGCAGCTCAAACAGAATTCGATGCAGTGATCGTCAACGACGATCTTGAAACAGCTTTAGCCGCGTTAGAGAAACAGATGAACTTGACCGTCTCCCAATAAAAAAGGGGCCCCAAGGGCCCCTTTTTTGATGATCTTGTGGACGAAAGAATCGGCCAAAAGAATCGGCCGAAAAGATCGGAACGATCAGCCCATGGGGTGGAAGAGGAGATCAGGGAAAAAGCGATTCCACTCGATCAGAATTCCGGCGGTGAGCGTGAACCAAATCGCGGCAACGACTGGTGCAGTAGTAAGAAATTTCTTCATCGTGAGAAAGAGAAGGACTTCGGGGTGCGAGTTCAGCGAGGAGAGATGGTCACCTTGTCGTCGCTTTCAAGCAATTTGCCACTTGTGAATTCACCGAAAGCAGCGATCGGCCATGTAGCTGAGGCCAGCAAGGACTTGATGGCAAGAGAGACATCAATCTGAATCTCTTTCATGTACTGCTCCTTGGTGCCGCGAGTGCCTTTGAGGTACTCACGACCCGCCCAGCCAATACAACCAGTGATGTAGAGGAACATCAGGCCTGGGAAGACGAAGTCACCGGCATGGCTCCAACGGCCATCCACGATCAAGTGAGGCAGCCCATCTTCACCACAAACGGCCTCGCTATACATCTCGAAGCGAGCCTTAGCTTGAGGCGTGGCGGCAGCGCTTGCACGCTGCTGAAAACGGGCACTTTCGGCGCAAGGGGTCAGACCCGCTACATCAGCCTTGGCGACGGGGGCAAAGCCGAACACCAGCAGGGCCGAGAGCGCAAAGGCGAAGAGACGACGCATCGGAACGGTTCCTGTTGAGCCTGCCCCAAAGCGGCAGGATGTCACAAACGGACAGTAGGGGAGCCCCCTCCAACTTCATGCCCATAGTGCTTGCCCTCGAAACAAGTTGTGACGAGTCAGCCGCGGCGGTGCTTCGTCAGGAGGGCGACCAGCTCACGGTGTTGTCCCAGGGCATCGCCTCCCAGGTGGAGGAGCACGCGCAATGGGGTGGGGTTGTTCCTGAGATTGCCTCGCGCCGGCATGTGGAAGCGCTCCCTGTCCTCGTGGAACAGGCCTTAAAAGACGCGGATCTGGTTGCTGCCGACCTCGACGCCATCGCGGCGACCGTCGCACCTGGCCTTGTAGGGGCCCTGATGGTGGGCTCGATCACCGGGCGGACACTGGCGGCCCTGCATCAGAAGCCGTTCCTGGCCGTTCACCATCTCGAAGCACACCTGGCTTCGGTGTTCCTGGCAGAACACCCACCACAGGCTCCTTATCTGGTGCTGCTCGTAAGTGGCGGGCACACGGAACTCATTCGCGTGGATCTCGATGGAGATATGAAACGCCTGGGACGCAGCCATGACGATGCGGCCGGCGAAGCCTTCGACAAAGTGGCTCGACTGATGGGACTGGGCTACCCCGGCGGTCCCGCGATTCAGGCCATCGCCCTGGAGGGAGATCCCAAACGATTTCGGCTACCAAAAGGGCGCGTCTCCAAGCCAGGAGGAGGCTTCTACCCCTACGACTTTTCATTCAGCGGTTTGAAAACTGCCGTGCTTCGGCATGTGGAAGCGTTGAAGCGAGAGTCTGAGGATCTTCCTCTTGCTGATCTGGCCGCCAGCTTTGAACAGATCGTGGCCGATGTGTTGGTGGAGAGAAGCCTGCGCTGCTGCCTCGAGCAGGGGATTGATCATTTGGTCATGGTTGGCGGCGTTGCCGCCAACCAGCGGCTGCGTTCTCAAATGCAAAGCGCCGGGCAGAGCAAGGGGGTGTCCGTGCACATCGCGCCTTTGGCCTATTGCACGGACAACGCAGCGATGGTTGCCGTCGCGGCATTGCGTCGACTCTCAAAAGGCGTGGAACCCAGCTCTCTGGAGCTCGGTGTCTCAGCGCGATGGCCATTAGAGAAAGCATTAAGCCTGTATGGCTCATCACCCCCTTTTTAAAATTATTCTCTTAAGGTGGCGTCCCACGAGATCCTCCTGATGGCTCCTAACACTGATCTCCAACAGAAAGTTGTGGCAGAGCCAATCGATCCGGTCGAATTGAATGCTTGGAAGCGAGGATTTACCCCTCAGGCTGAAATCTGGAATGGACGTCTTGCCATGCTCGGGCTTTCGATCGGCATGGCAACACTGTTGATTGTTCGGATGTTTAACAACGCAGCCTGAACAACCTCAACTCCGACCTCTTAACGCCTGCGTGAGTTCATTCGGACGAGGACTGACAGCAACCGCCTGCTCAGCTTCCACTTGGCCAGACTCCACAAGTCTCTGCAAAGACTGATTCGCTGTCATCATTCCATCGAAATCACTTCTGCGCATGATGTCTTCAACATCATCGAGGGCACCTTTTTTAATATAATCCTTACAGGCATCCGTATTAATCATTAGATCGTGATAGGCGGCACGCTTACCACCAGCACTCTTAATTAATCCCTGAGAAATAATTCCCAATAATGATTCTGCAAAAGACTGCCTGACACTTTCTTGTTCTTCAGGTTGGTACATGCCAAGGACACGTTCAACGGTTTTAACCGCCGAGTTCGTGTGCAAGGTCCCAAACACAAGATGCCCAGTCTGAGCTGCTTCCATCGCCGTACTTAGCGTTTCTTTGTCACGAATTTCCCCAATCAAAATCACATCTGGATCTTCTCGTAGCGCCGCTCTCAACGCATGGTGAAACTGGAGCGTATGACGCCCTACTTCTCGCTGTCGGATTAACGACTTCTGGCTTTCATGCACAAATTCAATCGGATCTTCAATCGTGAGGATATGCCTGCTTTGATTGCGATTAATCCAATCAATCATGGCTGCCAGCGTGGTGCTTTTACCTGAGCCGGTAGGGCCAGTAACAAGCAACAATCCTTTCGGACGAGCGCAAAGCTCTTGCAGAACGGGCGGCAGCTTGAGGTCGTCCAGAGAAAGGATTGTCTGAGGGATGAGGCGCAACACCATCGCCGCGCCCCGCAGTGCATCAAACAAATTGATGCGCACCCTCACAAAAGAAAAAGCATGCGCCCCGTCGAACTCTTTGCCCTGTCTGAAGTGGTCGATCTGCTGTGGAGTGAGCAATTCTCTGAGCCAGTCCTGAAACTCACTGGGTTGGGTGGGAGGCCAATCAGAGCGAATGATCTCGCCGCGGGCTCGAAACCGTGGACTCTCCCCAATCCCAAGGTGAACATCGGAATGCCCCTGTTCATGAGCGATGCGAACGATCTGCTCCAAGGACGGGGATGGCGACGCGGATGACGGCGGAGCTGGTGCAGGAGGTGGAAGAGGGGGTGGGGGTGGAGATGTGGAGGACGTTGTGGATGTGGTGGATGTGGGCCGCGCTGGGATGCCAGGAGGAAAAACGGGCTGACTCATGCTGATGGTGTGCGCTGTATGCAGCTTCGCGATGGTTCGTCATCTGGCAAGTTGATGCCAAGACTTCCCGGGCAGATCGCCCGTAGGATTAATCCACAATCTGGATGGTTATGGCTCGCCTGCCACGCGTGACAATCGTCTTGGGCACGAGGCCTGAAGCCATCAAATTGGCGCCTGTGATCCAAGAATTCCGGGCCTGTGAGGCCTTGGAAACCCGAGTTGTGCTGACAGGTCAGCACCGGGAGATGGTGTCTCAAGTGATGGATTTGTTTGGCCTGAGTGCCGATCTGGATCTCAATCTGATGGCACCACGACAAACGCTTACGCACGTGACTTGTGCAGCGCTGCAGGGCTTGCGAGATGAATTCCAAGCATTTCCTCCACAGCTTGTTCTGGTTCAAGGAGACACCACCACGGCCTTCGCGGCAGCCCTCTCCGCTTTCTACGAGCAAATTCCTGTTGGTCACGTCGAAGCCGGACTGCGTACGGACAATCTTCTCGATCCTTTTCCAGAAGAAGCCAACCGTCGTTTGATTTCTCAAATTTCGCATCTTCACTTTGCTCCCACACAGCAATCAGAAGCCAACCTCCAAGCGTCTGGGGTTGTTGGTCGCGTGTTGCTTACAGGCAACACGGTGATTGATGCCCTGCTGCGAATGTCAGAACGCGCCCCTGCGTTGAGCGACTTCGCCATCGATTGGGACGCGCAAAGGGTGATTTTGGCGACCGTGCACCGTCGCGAAAATTGGGGTGACCGCCTCAAGAACATCGCGGATGGAATGCTGCGTGTGCTCGACAGTCATCCCGACACCGTGTTGCTGTTGCCTTTGCATCGCAACCCAACCGTGCGTGAACCTCTGCAGGCCCTGCTTGGGGAGCATCCGCGCGTGGTGCTGACAGAGCCCCTGGATTACGACCGCTTGGTGGCAGCCATGAAGGGCTGCACGCTTCTACTCACAGACTCCGGTGGGTTGCAGGAAGAAGCACCCGCTCTCGGGAAACCGGTTCTGGTGCTGCGTGAAACCACCGAACGACCCGAAGCCGTTGAGGCCGGAACAGCCCGATTGGTGGGGACGGATCCAACCACGATTCACCGGGAAGCCTCCCTGTTGTTGGAGAACAGCGAGGCCTACAACGCCATGGCGAAAGCCGTGAATCCCTTTGGCGATGGCCACGCGAGTGAAAGGATTCTTGGGGCGGCCCTTGAACTCTTGGCAAGCTGACGCAGCCCTTAGTTCTTGCGGTGCTTACCGCTGGTTGCTGCATCGGCCCATTCAATCCAGGCATCACAGCTCGGAACAGAGGCGGGTGCTGCTGTTCGTTGGACTGAATCCGTCGCGAGCCGATGGACAGCGAGACGACCCAACCCTGCGACGGCTTCAAGGCTTTTCCCAGCACTGGGGGTATCACCATCTTGTGGTCCTCAATTTGTTTGCCCGCATCTCCCCCTCCCCCTCACAGCTCTGCCGTTGCACCGAGCCAATCGGCGCTGAAAATGATCTGATTTTGCGCAGCTGGTTCCAGCGGTGGGCCCAACAGCCCGCATGGGATCTTTGGCTGGGATGGGGGGTCGGCGGAGGACTGCAGCAACGGGATAAGGCGATCTTGAAAATGTTGAGCGACGTCAGCGATCAACGAGGAGAGCTTCCACCCCCTTTTGTGGCTGGCTTGACCAAAGCGGGCTATCCCCGCCACCCCCTCTACCTTCCCCGTGATGTACAGAGAGTTGCCTGGGCAGTACGGTTCCTAGATGAACCGCACTCCGCGCCGGTATCGGATCTCCCTTCACCTGTCTGGCGGACAGACCGAAGTGGTGCATTTCACGTCACTTGATCAATTCCAGGATTGGTATCAAGGCCTGGTTAACGCCAGTGCTGAAGGGGCTTTTGTGAATGTTCCCCTCAGTGAACTAGACGGTGAGTTTCTGGTCGTGCGTCCAGATGCCGTCATCGGAATGCGGGTTGAACCGCAATACGCCTTGATCGATGACGCCTGAGCGTTTAGGGCTGCTTTGGGGCATCACGGTCTTTGCGGGTGCAGGGGCGAGGCTGCTAGCGGCTTTATCCAATATCAATGGCGTGGTTTTGCTGTTGCTTTCAGGGCTGCTGATCGGGCGCTCTGGCCTGGGGCTCGTTGAGCCTCTCGATCTCGGGCAAGGGCTACAAACCATCGTTGGACTGTTGGTGAGCTTGGTGTTGTTTGACGGAGGTCTCAACCTTCGTCTACCCGGGGACACGATTAAAGCCACCGTGCTTCGCATCTCAGTCCTGAGAATCTTCATTTCTCTTGGTGCGGGAATGCTTGCTGCGCACTGGCTCGCCGGCCTTGGATGGTCCTTGGCTGCAGTCTTTAGCGCCATCGTGCTGGCCACCGGGCCCACCGTGGTCACCCCGATCGTGAAACAAATCCGCTTAGCCCATCCCCTGGGAGATGTGCTGGAAGCGGAAGGACTGGTGCTCGAGCCCATTGGAGCGGTGTTGGCCCTGCTGCTCCTGGAACTCGCTCTAGGCGACTTGCACGGCTGGCGTGAATTGGCCCAGGGCTTGCTGGCACGCCTCGGAGGGGGAGTGCTCATTGGCGTCACGGTTGGTTGGCTTTTATCTGAGGGGTTACGACGCCTGAATTCTTCGCAACCCGTCGGATTGCGCCTACAGCTCACGCTGGGGGCGTTGTTCCTGATGTTTGGGATTGCCGAATGGCTCCTGCCTGAATCAGGGCTACCGGCATCCGTGGCCGCAGGCGTCGTGGTCGGTCGTCGATCAACCGAAGAAGCCGGTCAGCTCGATGAGCTGATCCGAGAATTGGCTGCACTCGCCATCACCATGCTGTTTCCGCTATTGGCAGCAGACGTGTCTTGGGCTGAGCTCAGTCCGCTTGGATGGGGCGGTGTGAGCTGTGTCTTGCTGCTCATGTTTGTGGTGCGACCAGTCGCCGTGAGTGTGGCCACAGTCGGTTTGCCCTTGGTGTGGCGACAAAAATTGTTTATGGCCTGGCTGGCTCCAAGAGGAATCGTCACAGCAGCGGTGGCCTCATTGTTTGCGATCCGCCTTGAGCAGGCTGGGATTTTGGGTGCAGGTCGGCTGCAAGGGTTGGTCTTCCTCACAATTTTGATGACCGTTGGCATCCAAGGCTTAACAGCGCAACCGTTGGCGCGCGTTCTTGGCTTGATTGCTGAGGGGCCAGAAGACTCTGACCCCACGGCGTCTGCCTCGTCAGAGGCAGCGACGCAAGCGCTGCCGATCGTTCCCGAGTCTGGCCAGTAATGCCCAAGTGGTGATGAGGTCTGGCCCCTGCAGGCGACCGAGCAACGCGGCCCTAAGACTCTTCATCAAGACGCCCTTCTTGACATCAGCGGTGGCAGCCGCCTCTTTGAGCAAGGTTTGGGCGCGCTCAACATCGAGACCATCCCATGGATTCAGCTCAAGAGCGGAGAGAAGTGCCTGAAGGGCAGGACGCGCTCCTGCTTGCTCCAGTTGCTTCAGTCCATCCTCTTCTAGGGGGGGCTCTTCAAAAAAGGGCTGGGCTTGGGTCACTCCGTCTTCAATCAAGGTGAGCGACGGTCCAAGCAAAACAGCTAGGTCGTTGGCCCAAACAGGATCGCTAGCAACCCAGCCTTGTTGCCGCCAGCGGGGTTCAAGGACTTCGAGAAGCTCGTCAGGCGAGCAACCATGCAAAACCTGGGCATTGAGCCAGTTGAGCTTGTCCCAATCGAATTTGGCTCCTGCTTTGTTCACCCGATCAAAACTGAAAACGTCGGCTGCTTCTCGAAGCGTGAACCGTTCCTCCATTCCTTCCGGTACAGACCAACCGAGCAGGGTCATGTAATTGGCTAAGGCCTCTGCGGTGTAACCCATGGCCTGAAAATCGCCAATGGAGGTCACCCCATCACGCTTCGACAGCTTTCTCCCCTCTGGATTGAGGATTAAGGGCGTATGGGCAAACGTTGGGCAGGTCAACCCAAGCGCCTGATACAGCAAAAGTTGCTTGGCCGTATTGGCAATGTGATCCTCACCTCGAATCACGTGGCTGATGGCCATAGCGGCATCATCAACCACGACCACGAGGTTGTAGAGGGGGTCACCAACCGTGTTGGCAGGAGCGCGTCTGGCGATCACCATGTCACCGCCAAGATCCGCTCCTCGCCATTGCATCGGACCGCGCACCATATCGGTCCAAGCAATGGTGGCTTCGTCATCAATGCGAAAACGGATCACCGCCTCTCGCCCTTCAGCCCGATAGGCCTCCTCCTGTTCAGCACTGAGATGGCGATGACGGTTGTCGTACCGAGGTGGCTTCCCTGAAGCCCTCTGCGCTTCACGCATGGCATCCAATTCTTGCTCGCTGGCATAACAGCGATAGGCAAGACCTTGATCGAGCAATTGACTGATCGCCTGTCGATGGGATTCAATCCGCTCGCTTTGGATGACCGGTTCCTCATCCCAGTCCAGGCCAAGCCAGTGCAAGCCATCAAGAATATTTTGTGTGAACTCTGGCTTGGATCGCTCTTTATCGGTGTCCTCAATTCTCAGCAAAAATTGGCCGTTTTGGTGTCGGGCAAACAGCCAATTAAAAACAGCTGTGCGAGCTGTTCCGATATGAAGCGTGCCGGTGGGGCTTGGGGCCAGACGAACGCGAACCGTCACTAAGCCGGAAGAATGAAAACGGGACCGACGGGATTCGAACCCGCAACTTCCGCCGTGACAGGGCGGTGCTCTAACCGATTGAACTACGGTCCCAGGTTGAACTCAATGGAAGGAGCTTTGCCCACAAAGAGTGACCTTTGCCGCTCACGCGACTTGGCCAGTATCAACTGCCGCCCTGCCCTCCGTCAACACACTCGTAGGGACACCAACGTTTTCTGAGCTTCCCCCTGTGATCTGCCATTGGAGGGTCTGGGAGAGACAGCCTCTTCAAAGGCCAAAGCCAACACCAAACGCTTCGAGAATGAGGCACGGAACAGGCCAAGCCATGGATGGACACACTCCACCCTGGAGGGGAGATCAAACCCATCCCAAGAAAGGCGCAGAAGCAAACAAAAAAAATCCTCCCTCTGCGGGGAGGATGAAGGATGAGCCGGAGCCAAAATGCGGCTCAGGGACGGAATCCAGCTGGTTCGATCAAACGCACTTGATTCCCTCGAGCCGTGAATTCACGGCCTTGGTCGCTTTGAACGACGACTCGTCCACCGGACTTAACGCGAATCACTCGTGCACGAACCCAGCCGAGAGCGGCTGATTCGAGCACTTTGACCACATCACCAGGTTGAAGATCCAACTCCATGCTCGAAATCAGGAAAACTGCAAGTAAGGGGTCATCGGACGCGCCGTGGAGGACTTGAACCCCCGACATCAGGTTTTGGAGACCTGCGTTCTACCAACTGAACTAACGGCGCAAGGCGATGAACCCCTCAGCCATCGAAAAACGATGGCATTAATTCGTTGAAGCGAAAGCCTCAGCGATCGAAGCGCTGCTTCACGCGAGTGGCCTTGCCCACCCGGTCCCGCAGATAAAAGAGCTTCGCACGCCTTACTTTACCGCGACGCTCAATCTTCACTGAGGCCACTTGTGGGCTGTGGAGCATAAAAACACGCTCAACACCGATGCCCTGGAAGATGCGTCGCACCGTGATCGTCTGATTAAGACTTCCATGGCGCTTAGCGATCACAACGCCCTCATAGGGCTGGACACGCTCCTTATTGCCCTCGCTGATGCGAACACCAACACGCACGGTGTCGCCGACGTAAATCTCAGGAAGATCGCTCTTCAACTGAGCGTCCTCGAATTCCTTAATCAGTGCTGAAGCACTCATCTTCTTCGAATCTTTCGCCGTTGATTTTTCAGCAACAGCAGTTGCACCGCTGGTCGCCTCAGTGGCGACGTCCACAGACGTCTCTATCGGGTCCACTGCCATCCCAGCTCCTGGTAACACGCCAAACAACCACCTTAACCCCCAGCCTCCTTCCGAGACGCAATCCACTGCCTTCGAACGTTTTGCAGAAGAAGCCAGGACCCCGTCGCCAGCATCCACAACAGGCCAACCGCGTTAAGCAGGACGACGACTGGTTCGAGGGCAGGCCCCAGCCACTCGCCCTCATGGATCGTCATCAACCAATGGACTTGGTCACGGCTCAACCCCCCCCAGTCCTTCGCCAACCGATAGGTCACTCCGGTACTAACGGTGACCAGCAAAGGGAGCACAACGAGAGGAGCCACCCAGCGATGCAATTGGCGTACGCGAACCAACAAGCGGGCCACCGTCGATCCCTCCATTGCAATTGATAGCGTGACAGGAAGACTGTCTGTGGAGCGTCCGCTGTTGCGGCCTGCTTTAACGGCCTGAAACAAGAAACGCTGAAACTCGATGAATTTGTTCGCTGACCTCCTCGCCTCCACAAAAGCTTCCACCGTTACGGCCACAGGGCCGCGCATCCAGCAGAGACGCGGCGTGGAAATCAAGTCAGCTCGCGAGCTGAAAATCATGGCGAAAGCCAGTTCGATCGTCGCCACCGTTTTGCGCGAGATCATGGAGCTGGTTGAACCTGGCCAGACCACTGGCGATCTCGACGCCCATGCCGAGCGCCGCATCAGGGAAATGGGTGCAACCCCGAGTTTCATGGGTTACCACGGCTTCCCTGCAAGCATCTGCGCCAGCATCAACAACGAGGTGGTGCATGGCATCCCCAGCAACAAACGGGTCATCCATGCTGGCGATCTCCTCAAAGTGGATACGGGGGCCTATTTCGACGGCTACCACGGGGATAGCTGCATCACCGTTTGCGTCGGCGACGTCTCGGAAGAAGCACGAAAGCTCAGTCGTGTCGCTCAGGAATCACTGATGGCTGGACTCTCCCAGATCCGTGCTGGGAATACGCTTCTCGACATCGCTGGAGCCGTTGAAGACCACGTCAAAGCCAATCACTTCAGCGTGGTGGAGGATTACACCGGCCATGGAGTTGGACGGAATCTCCATGAGGAGCCATCGGTGTTCAACTTCCGAACAGACGCTCTCCCCAATGTCAAATTGCGCCCAGGAATGACGCTCGCCGTTGAGCCCATTCTCAACGCAGGAAGCAATGCTTGCCGCACCCTCAAAGACCGCTGGACCGTCGTTACCAAGGATGGAAGTCTTTCCGCTCAGTGGGAGCACACCATCGTGGTGACCTCTGATGGTTGCGAGATCCTCACCGATCGGGGGGATTGATCTTCAAAGCGCGGCAATAAACCCTCCGAATCAGTTCGATGGAGGGCATTAGAAGGTAGGTAAGAGGATTGGGGGTGACGATGATCAAGTTCACCCCAAGGCTTGCTTGCCAGATCACCTGCTTAGCGACAAAACCAGACGTCATCACTCCAATCGGGTTGAGATTGGAGCGAAACGGTCCGAGGATCAGTTTGCGAAGCCGTAATGCCTCACGCTGCTCCGCGTCACGGTTGTTCCAACGCGAGCTGACCAGCTCACCGATCAGTCGCTTGCTCAACTCATAGCCAGGGCTCAAGGCCGGTTGGATCTCGGCCTCTGACGTGTTGACCCAGAGCTCCCTCGGCTGTTCGCGGTTGAGATCTTGATCGGCGATGGTCTCGAACTGCTGCATCAAACGCCAATGGCTGAATGCATTCACCTCAAGGGCTTTGGAGAGAGTGTCTGGGCACTGGTCACCACCAGGGTTGATGCCGTGGTTCAAAACCAGCACATCAACACCTTTGAGAATGGGCTCCAGCTGACGCTCATCTCCGCAAGACCAACGAACCCACTCTTGAGCTTCATCAGGCGACGCTTGGGCTTGGGGGCGCGGACGATGACTGAAAGCAATCACCCAGGCGCCCTCTGCGATCAAAGCCTGGGTTAAGGCACGGCCCAGCGCACCACTCGCTCCAGTGATTCCCACTGTTCGCCCAGACCAACGCCCGGACAGGGGAGCAGCGGAGGAGGGAGATGCCTGTTTGGCCATGAAAGGGGATTTGGATCAGGGGGGGGGAAGCAACTTGGACGAAACCATTCACACCTTCACCGGCCCAACGATGACAGCACAACGGGGCTTGACCTCTAAATTGCTGAACACGCCGGGATCTCCTGCATGGGCAACACACTGCTGATCGGATCCTGTGAGCCGTTCAGCGGCAAATCCGCTCTCGTACTCGGATTAGCCCGCCATCTCCTGTCTGAAGGCCGGACTGTGCGCTTTGGCAAACCACTCGCCACAAGTCTTGAGTGGACGGCCAAAGGGTCTCCTTTGCCCGATCCATTGATTGATGACGATGTGCGTTTCGTTGGCACAACCCTTGGGCTCGACGAGACCCGCTTGATTCCATCCCTCCATCTGCTCTCTCCAGAGACCGCAGACACCCGTCTGAGACAGGGCAATTTGGAGGCGGGAACCGGGCTCGAGATGTTGTTGAAAGATCTACAAAACGATCAAGACAGCTTCACCATGCTCGAAGCGGCAGGAAGTCTGCACGAGGGTCTGATGTATGGCCTCAGCCTCGTACAACTCGCTGAAGGACTGTCTGCTCCAGTGATTCTGGTGCATCTGTGGCAAGACAGCCGCAGCGTGGATGCCCTCCTCGCAGCCCAGCATCAGCTCGGCGATCGACTAGCCGGTGTTGTTTTGAATGCGGTGACACCTGATGAAGTCGAGGAATTGAATCAACACGTGGTGCCGGCTCTTCAGGCACTGGGATTAAAGGTCTTCGGGGTGATGCCCAGATCTCCCCTTCTACGCAGCGTCACCGTTGGAGAGCTGGTGAGACGTCTTGATGCGCGAGTGATTTGTTGCAAAGAACGCCTCGAACTCCTGGTTGAGACCCTGAGTATCGGAGCCATGAATGTGAATTCAGCAATGGAATTCTTCAGGCGTCGGCGCAACATGGCTGTTGTGACAGGCGCTGATCGCACCGATATTCAGCTGGCAGCACTCGAGGCCTCAACGCAGTGCCTGATCCTCACCGGCGCTGGAGAGCCTCTCCCCCAACTGGTCAATCGTGCCGATGAATTGGAGGTGCCCCTTCTGAAGGTTGAGCACGACACGCTGGCCACGGTTGAAGTGATTGAACAGGCCTTCGGACATGTGCGTCTCCACGAAACAGTGAAGGCCACCTATGCCTTCCGACTCGTTGAAGAGCACTGCCAGCTGAGCGAATTGTTTCGTGCCGTTAGCTGAGCGTTTGCGGAGCGATCACCTAGGCACACCTCTCTCGAGGGGCGCTGCTAGCGTTTGAAACTGCCAGTGGGATGTCATTGAGCCGCTCTCTTGATCTTCCTGCACTCGACAGGGTCGACACACTTGCCCAAGAACTTGCCCTCCTACAGGACAAGGGGAAGCGGAGAATTGCCATTCTTGGCAGCCGCCACGTGCCGGTCGTCGCGATTCATCTCGTAGAACTGATCTCTCGGTCCTTGGCACAAGAGGGGCATACGTTGCTGACCTCAGGGTCTCAGGGTGTCAATGCAGCCGTGATTCGGGGGGTCTTAGCCGTTGATCGCGAGCGACTCACCGTGCTGCTCCCCCAGAGTCTCGATCGACAAGTCCCGGAAATTCGCGACCAGCTAGATCAGGTTCTCCATCTGATCGAAAAACCTGAGCATGACGATCTGCCGTTGCCCATCGCCAGCAGTCTCTGCAATCAAGAGATCATCAACCGTTGTGATCAATTGATCTGTCTCGCGTTTCATGACAGCGAAACACTTCTTGCTAGCTGCAGAAGTGCAGAAGACATGGGGAAAGTGGTGAGTCTTCTGTTTTTCGATTAATCGGTTTCGATCCGTTCAGGGCTGCTCGCTAAGGCGGTCATGCCGATTGAAGAAGAGCTTTCAGGCCTTCCACGTACAAAATGCCTGTGCAGAAGAGCGCCGACGCCCAGCACAAGCCTCTTAAAGGCGCAATGTTGCTGACGTAAGCACCGATATAGACAAGTCGAAGGATGGGCTGAATGAGGGCCACAACGGCCGCAATACCTGGCAAAGGTCCTGTTTGAAGAGCGGCGATTAAAGCCAACAAAGCAGCAGGAGCATGAAGACCAAACGCTTCAAAACTGTTCTGATGAGCCCAACTGGCCCGCTTCCCCCACGCGGGCAGGCGATCAAACATCGCCCTTGGCGCATTCATGTCAGCCATGGTGAAGTCAGCCTGGGAGCGCGCCGCACCTAGAGGAACAATGCTGACAATCACAACCGCGCCAGCCAGCACAAGAGACCAGGCATAGGGAGCTGCTGGAACAGCCGTCAACAAAGCAATGAGATCCATGGGCCAGCCAAATACAAATCCTTTCTAAACAGCAATCTTCTGGATTGTGATGTCGTTCCACGACCCAAGACGTCTTATCCCTGCCCTAACAACGCAGGGGCATGCCGCCACACCAGCCCTTCTTCCATCCATTGTTTTCAACTTTTCAGCAAGAAAAGCTTAAAAATGCGCCATCAAGTGGCGGGTTACATCGTTATGGGGCATCCGAATCGCTGACATCCGAACCAGAACCAACCTCATCATTGAGACTTTGACCTGGACGCCAACCGCTGGCCCAGATCTCTCTGCACTGACGATTAAGTGTGTCGCGAGTGAAGCCCCAAGCAGCGACAACTTTCTGCAAGTCTGTCTTGATGTCATCAGCCCCAGGGAAGTCTCCATAACGCGTCGCAAGTCTTGCTGCGGACGTCAGCTGGTCGGGGCCAGGAACTCCTTCAAAACCAAGCAAAGAGTCCAAAATATCCCGATCCGATGCATAAAGCGGATGAGTTTGCTGAATGTCTTCTGCCATAAAGGGTTGGGTCTGCAAGCGACGAAGCACAAAGGATCAGACGTCCTTGGTGATACTCAAGCGCATTGAGATCTACACCGTGAAGCGGTTAACCAAGGTCAACCAAGGGAACCCCAGTGGTGACTGAACCAGGTCATCGCCTGAGGTGGCACCTGTTAAGCAACATCAAAGGGCTGGATATGCACTCATGACACCCCAGCCAATCAAGGCAGCGATGCTGCCCCAAACCAAAAGAGATGCGCCAAGCAAACGAAATCTGTTTTCATTCTTTGGAATTACGAGCTGACGATCCATTCAATTTTGTTCTCAACCCCTTTGATGACAACGCCCGACAATGGTCGCAAGCAATTCACAGGGTTAGCTGACAAAGATGTCAAGCGGAAACAACGTGTCTACGTTGCACGAAACGCGAGATCGACATGGGCTTCGACAAAGGAGATAAATTCATCGATGACGCGAAGCAACGCGCCCACGATGCAATTGGAGAATCCAATCCAAAACTCACATCTCTAGAAAAAGGCTTTTTGCACGCCATGAAGCGACGTCAGGCCCGCGAAAAGCATGCCAGGAAAGGAAGCTGAGACGCTCCAAATAGGGACAAAGCACCAACGGTCATATTTTTCTAACCACAACAGAAGAGGCGCAGATATTCGCGGGCTTATCAATGAGCCCTGCTGTAAATCCATCTCCACTATCTTCTGACGAACAACCGGCTATCTATTTACGTACGGACTTTCTTACTCCATAGGATGTTATTTAATTGTTTCGCATGCGTCATCAAGCCTGCAACTGATCGCTTTGCACCCAGGCGCTAGCGCGACCTCTCTGATCAGATTCTCCATCCCATCGGCTATTTCCAGAGGCAATCTGAAGAGCGAAAAGACTGCGGCAACTGGCTTTGAATGCTTTTGGATTTGATAGGGCATGCCAAGAATGTTTTAAATCCACAAAATCCCATTACGATGTCAAGCCGTCTAGGAATGAGATGCTCAGATCGATTGCTTCGCTGTTGTTTGCGGCTGTGATGTGGGTTCAGGTCCCCCAGTGGTCCAACGATTGGTCGAAATGTGCCGTAGACGTCCCTGATACGGCTTGTCATTGGTATGTCGTAGCTCCAGACAACACCTTTGGGGAAGGATTCAGCTGGGCCAATGCTCCTTGGTTTAGCGCTGAAGGTCTGCTCGACATTGGTGATCTCACTGACACCATGAGCAACATCCACCTCGGCGCGGTTGAGAACGCTTAAAAGCGTCTCACCAGAGGTCTCACTGCCAGTGGCTTCTGCCCTAGAAACCACTGGCTTCAGAATGGCGTAACGGCCCTATCGATTTCCGAAGTCTTCACAGAAGCGAAATCGATGCGTGGCGATTGATGACACCAGGATGAAGGTGGCGATCATCCATCTTCAGATTCAACACGACACATTGCTTGAAACCCCAAAGCTGTCAGCAGCAATGCTCTGGGGCTAAGTAGACGAAACTGGTCGATCTATTTCTTTTTCAAGTAAGGCAAATCACTTGGCTGAGCAAGGGTGAAGACAACAGCGGCTGTAATGAGTGCACCCACAGCCAACATTGCATAAATCCAAACAGAGTAATCAGTCATCAGTTAATTCCTAAAACGCCAAACGTGATTTGGCTCAGAATGCCATGACCTGTCAAGGCCTCCGTGAGCACGCCGATCACAATGCCGAGCATGGCTAAGCGTCCATTGAGGAGCTCTGCAGCAACAAATCGCCCAGACTTGCTTTGCTCTGAAGAGCCGTTCTGGAACCAATCTTCTTGGGACTGGGAGACGGAATTCATCAGCTTCAAATAAGTACACGCACTTTACCCGCTTTGCAACGTTTTGCGAAGCGTCGCCATGCGACCCATCCAAGCCACTGACATCCCTTTGCTACGCGAAATTTTCGTGGATGCCATTCATAGCCAAGCCGCTCAGGTTTACAGCCCAGAACAAATACACGCTTGGGCAAGCCTCGCTTGGCTACCAGGACTATTGGATCGCACCTTGGAAGAAGGCCAAGGCTGGATCAGTGGAGTCGATGATGGGTTCGCGATTCGCCATCCCTCCAACCGACTGTCAATGCTGTATTGCCGAGGTCGATCGTCTCGACAGGGACATGGCTCAGCGCTGCTTAAGGCCATTGAATGCGATGCCCTACGCATGGGAATCAAACGGTTGCAAACAGAAGCCAGCCTCCTCAGTCGGCCCATGCTGGAGCGACGGGGTTGGATGGTGATCGCTCCTGAGCCATTCACGATCGCCGGCGTGCCGTTCTTGCATTTCAAAATGGACAAACGCTTGGGCTGAGTCCGCTCCCTCAGGCGAATCGCTAAAGCCTTACAAATCGCCTACAGCGATGGCGAAAAGATGGCGAAATGATGGAAAAATCATCGAGATTTTCAAGACTGGGCGAAGAATAAAAACACTGATGCTTGCTGATTCGCCAAATTCCTCTCTCAGCATCTGTTTTTCCACACGAATTTCAAACCAAAACAGATTTTTGCTCACGTCATGGCGTTGGTCAGGCTCATCAAAGCCAACCGAGCAGGTTCAGTCATGAATTGAAGCAACTTTTAGATGACAACAATGTGAGCTCGCTTACACGCAACAAACCCTTTCTATGACAGCAGTACAAACAACATGAAATTGAGTCCATCAGCATCGAACAACGAAATAAAGCAATCTGAAAACAGAAGAAGAACGTTCGATCCCGGGCTACAGCGCTGCTCTGACTCCAAACAATCCGGATTCAGCGGCTGTGGAAAAGTTGTGGAAAAGCATGGAAATCATCAAAATCGCCCCCTCACCGCCCAGTTCATAGGGTGATCCTGCCCGACCCTGCATCCCCTAATCCATCCTGGGAGGCCTAACGACCTTGCAGGAACTCTCCAAGAACGTTCAGCTGGCGATCCACGGCGTCACTGACGAAGATTGCCTCAAGTCTGGTTGCCACCGAGCATGTCTTCATACCCTTCGTAGGGGTCATATTCGGCCCATCCAGGGCTGGCTTGATCCATAAGCCCATATTGACCATCAATCATCTGAGTTCTTGTGTTCCCGTAAGGCACCGTGTTGCAGGTCACGCCTCCACCGGCCACCGGTTGGCAGTCATTGAAACGAACCTGGCTTTTCACGGAGACGCCAACCAGGGAAACACAGCCGATAAGAAGGGAAACCACTGCGCTTAAACGCCCATCAAAAGGTCGCTGGATCGGCATGAGCTGCTGAACAACTGAAACCAGTTTGACCGCATCCAGCCTCAAAAGCCCTGACACTGAACATTCACAGCCGTCAAAAAATTGACAGCGTCTTTTCCACGTCCAGCACGGAGCTGCACCATCACGAGGTCGGACTGCAGACCCAAAAGCATGGTTTGACAGGGATAACGGTCGCGTGCTGATGCACTGCGCTGCAGCTGTTCAGCACGGTTCAAAGCTTCCTGACAGCTGTCGATTCGCTCGAATCGAAAACAATCCAACGCAACAGGATTGACGCTCCGAAGCGAAGCAGCAGAAGCGGAACCGATAACAGCACCACCAAGGGCCAACAGAATTGCCCCAGAAATCGCGATCTCCTGAGAGGATGCGACAGCTATTTCTCGGATCGGATGTACACCGACTGGACTGCTGTCGCCCTTCTGCTGTTCACCACTGTGCCTTTGTTGGCTGTCGTGGTGACCGCCGCCTTCTTTATTTGGCAACAGAGGAAGAAACAACTGCGTTAACCGGCTCAGGAAGGGCCGTGGAGTGCTGAATTCCAAGGGCTGGCAGTGACATGCCTAACTCTTGATTTTGACTCTTCGTGGGCTCGCCTTGCCCCAAACAATCCAGACAAGTACGAAAACGCTTGTCATTGATTCGCTGAATGCCACTGCCGCCGCAGCTTCTGCAGGTCATGGTTGCTGTTGCCGTTTCAAGACGTTTAGTTTGAGGCCTTTTTTTAATTGCGATCCCGAACTTTTCCTGAAGAATCAGCCCCCACAATCAATGACGTGAGCTTGTCCTGACGCTCTCTCAGCTCCTCCAGCAATTCTTCAGCCGAAATCGCATGCTCGGGAGGCACGAGCCCAAGAGATGAAGCCAATTGGCCAATCAATTGCGCTGCCGTATCTCCACGATCACGCAGCGACCTCACGCCTGTCGCATGCTCGCGTTTTGACAGTTTTTGGCCGGACGGATCACAGAGCAACGGCACATGCCCATAGCGCGGGGAGGCCATTCCCAGGCTGGACATGACAGCGATCTGAGCGGCACAGACCGACACCAGATCTTGCCCTCGGACCACCTCACTGATGCCCATCGCCAACTCATCGATGGACGTCGCCAGGTGATAAGCGATGACTCCATCGGCGCGACGAAGAACGACATCTCCTACCTGAGCGGAGAAGGGCTCAGCAACGCGCAATCTCCAGGCCGGTAATCGCGCATTCCTCAAGCCCCAGTCCTGTGGGAGCCGCCTGCACGTTCCTGGATAGATGCTTGCACCGTCAAGCTGACGGCGACTACAGCGACAGGGATAGAGATAACCCTGCTTCCGCAAGCTTGAAAGGAATGAGCCATAGAGGCCCCGGCGTCTGCTCTGCAGCACAAGGGGGCCATCCCAGTGGAGGCCTAGCCAGCGGAGGTCCTGCAGCACCGACTCAATGGCGCCAGAACGAATCCTTGGCGTATCGAGGTCATCGACCCGCAACAACCATTGCCCGTTGTTGACTCGGGCATGCAGCCAGGACAGAAGAGCCGTCCTCACATTGCCGAGGTGAAGTGGACCGGAGGGCGTGGGAGCAAAGCGACCCCGGTAGCCCTGTTGGCGCAGTCTCTGGCCATTCTGCAGGACTCGACTCAGGTGATCGGGAAGCTCGATAGCCATCGATAGTGCTGATCGCTCATCTCAACAAAAAAGGGTGGTCAAAAGACCACCCCGTGATCAGCAGAGACTCTTTGATCTAGCCCTGGACGCGATCTTTGAACATTTTGCCAGCGGTAAAGGCGGGAACACGCTTGGCAGGAATTTTGATCTTTTCACCGGTTTTGGGGTTCAGGCCCTGACGAGCAGAACGCTCGCGTGGTTCAAACGAACCAAAACCAAGGATGGAAACTTTTTTCCCTTCGACAACGGAATCAATGATGGTGTCGATAGCGGCGTCCACAACGAGGGAGACGTCGGTTTTGGTGAGTTCGGTGCGAGCAGCAACGAGGTTGACGAGATCAGCTTTGTTCATGGAAGGAGTGATATGGAGCGAGAGCGCGATGGTTGACGTTGCGGAGGTCAACATCCGCACGGCTTCCTTGAGCGTGCCAATCGTATGGAGGTCAGCGCCTTGAGGCAACCGAAAAACCCTGTGCCGCAACGCATTCACCCAATCAGTCTTGAGGAAGCAGATCTGATTGGGCAGGACTCCAACTGTCAAAAGGAGCTAAGCGCCCACCTCGCAGCGCCCCAAGGCCTGCTCCAGAAGCCAGTGCTGGACTTGATTCTGGAGGAATCCAATCGCGCAGACGCTGAAGGCTGAGCTGCTGCCTCGGCCAATGAAACGTGCGTCGATGACGAAGAGGAGCCATTTCACCTTCTTGAACTGGAATTAACAATCGTCCGCAAAACAGCACATCCAGAGGGGCTGGAGCGTGCACAACACAGCTTCCTGGCGTGGGTCCAGGCGTCCAAAGCAGCCTTAAACCGGAGGCTGTGATGTGGGAATCAACAAAAGTCTCAAGGGGTTGAACCCCTGGTAAGAGGTAAGCCTCTTGCTCTTGAACCAACACAGGCCATCCCAATCGTTCTTGCAAGCGACGAAGGCGTCCATGCCCCTCTCGACTCGTCAGCAGAATCCGAGCTGAACGATCAGATGCCAGGTCATGCAGGGCTTGAAGGCTGGCCTCGGTCAGCGGTGGGCAATCAATCAGGACGGGTTCTGGGTCCAAATCGAGCCACCAAGACGACCCACCACGACAATCTCGATTGGGTGGAAATAGCCAAAGGTTGTCCAAGATTTGCTGAGGTGGTCGGCCTGACTCCAAAGCCGAGGTCATCGTCATTTCGGTGGAGTTCCATCACACCCTCTACTTTGAGGGAAGTACGTCCTGCGATCTGCGGGCGGATCTTTGAGCACGATCCATCGCGGCAGTCCCTGGCCCCTAGGCAGCACGATCACACCACGCGGTGTGAATTTTTCCGTTGCGGCGCCAGCGGCCAATCGGCTCGAATTGCTGATTTTTTCCGATGCTGAGGCAAAGGCACCCGAACAGGTGATTGAGCTGTCGGAGCAGCATCGCTCCGCCAATTATTGGCATGTCGAGGTCGAAGGTCTTGGTGCTGGATGTTGCTACTGCTATCGGGTGTTTGGCCCCATTGAGCCAGGTGGCCATGGATTTCGGCCCGCCAAGGTGCTTGTTGACCCCTGCGCCCGCGCCATTGATGGCTGGAATGTTTATCAGCGTGTAGCGGCGACCGGCGCATCACCCAACTCCGACAGGTGCTTGAAATCGGTGGTTTCCGAGCGAGATCCATTCGATTTCCAAGCCCATCCCCGGCCTCGCCATAGCTGGCAAGACACCGTGATCTACGAGCTCCACATCGGAGGGTTCACCAAACGCCCCGACAGCGGTATCAGCCCCGATCGACGCGGAACCTATTTAGGAGTGATCGACAAGATCCCCTACCTAAAGGAGATCGGGGTCACCACGATCGAACTGCTACCGATCCAAGCCTTCGATCCCAACGATGCCCCCGCTGGTCGTGACAACGTTTGGGGTTACAGCCCTCTGAGTTGGTTCGCACCACATCACGAATACGCGGTCGGCGCGGACCCCCACTCCGCTCGAGACCAGGTGCGTGAACTGGTGGCGGCCTGCCATGACGCAGGGATTGAGGTGCTTGTGGATGTGGTTTACAACCACACCACGGAGGGCAACCGCAACGGACCCACCCTGAGCTGGAGGGGGTTTGCCGATCGCAACTACTACCACCAGAGCGATGCGGGTGAGTACATGGATGTGAGCGGTTGTGGCAACAGCATTGCGGCCAACGATCCACTCTCCAGACAACTCATCCTCGAATCACTGCGCTGCTGGGCCATTGAACTGGGCATTGACGGCTTCCGCTTCGATTTAGGGATTGCTCTCAGCCGCGGAGAGAAGCTGAAACCGCTGGAACACCCTCCCCTGTTTGAAGCGATGGAGGCTGATCCGCAGCTGAGTGAACTCAAGTTGGTGAGCGAACCCTGGGATTGTGGTGGGCTTTACCGGCTGAGTGATTTTCCGGCCAAAAGGATTGGCACCTGGAACGGACACTTCCGTGATGCTTTACGCAGTTTCTGGAAAGGAGATGAGGGCAGCACCTGGGCTCTTGGACAACGCTTTCGTGGCAGCCCCGATTTGTACGACGGGAAAGCAGCCAGTCTTGGCAGCTCAGTGAACCTGATTACGGCGCACGACGGCTTCAGCCTCTTGGACCTTGTGAGCTTCAACAACAAACACAATCTGGCCAATGGTGAAAACAACCGAGACGGTGAGAACCACAACAACAGCTGGAATCATGGCGTCGAAGGGCCGAGCAGCAATCGCGCCATCCAGGCACTCCGTCAGCGCCAACAACGCAATCTGCTCAGCACCTTGCTGCTGAGTCGTGGTGTCCCGATGCTGCTGATGGGCGATGAAGTCGGGCGCAGTCAGGGAGGGAATAACAACACGTGGTGCCAGGACAGCCCTCTCAGCTGGATGATCTGGGGAGACGATCACTGCGATCACGAGTTACAGACCTTCGTGCGGCGCTTACTCGATGTGCGCCAACAACTTGCGAGCTTGTTCAATCCGATCCAGCCTCACAACGAAAAGAAACCACTCCGATCAGGAGATTCAGACAAGTTGTGGCGCCAGTGGCACGGAGTAGAGCTCAGCAAACCTGACTGGGCGAATTGGTCCCACTGCTTAGCGCTGAGCTTGCAGCAAGGACACCAAGGTGCCGTGTTGTGGATGGGCTTCAACGCCTACTTCAAGTCGATGCACTTCGACCTGCCGGAAGCGGCCTCGCCATGGTGTCGCTTGATCGACACAGCATTGCCTGCTGGAGAGGATCTACCAACACAAATCGAACGTTGGACGCCCTCTGGGGTTCCGTTGGAGGCGCGCAGCCTGGTGGTGATGGTGGCTCAGGAGTACGCAGACCGCCTGAGTCTTTGAATCAAGCGGGCGGCGGGAATCGAACCCGCATCATCAGCTTGGAAGGCTGAGGTTTTACCACTAAACTACGCCCGCACTAGTACGTCCGAACTGCTTGCCAGAGGAAGGCAGCTGTTAGGTCGCGTGCCCAAGCATTATGACGGTCCGCGTGCCCCCCTGTTCAGGATTGACTTCAACAGCTCGCCCCGAGGGCTCCCGTCGCCGTCTCATGCTCGCTTACGGGCTTGGGGATGCAGGTACCGGACTGGCCGCCACAACACTGGGGTTTTATCTGTTCCCGTTTTTTACCTGTGCCGCAGGGTTGCCAGCTTTCATTGCCGGCTCCTTGCTCACCGTGATCAAAATCTGGGATGCGATCAATGATCCCCTGATCGGCTGGATGAGCGATCACACCCAGAGTCGATGGGGCCCAAGACTTCCTTGGATGTTTGCAGCCGCGTTGCCTTTAGGGATCAGCCTGGCAGCGATGTGGTGGGTCCCAGAGGGGAGCACCCTGCAGCGCACGGCGTATTACGTGTTGATGGCCATCCTGCTGATGACGGCTTATACGAGCGTGAACCTGCCCTATGCAGCGCTCTCCACGGAACTCACCCCGGATACGGCGATTCGCACCCGCCTGAATGCGGCCCGCTTCACCGGATCGATCACCGCGGGAACCATGGGGTTACTCGTTGCCTATCTCGTCTTGAGAGAAGGCGGCGGTGGCTACTTGTTGATGGGTCAAATCACGGGAACGATCGCAGCGGTCGCAACCCTGCTCTGCTGCTGGGGCCTCGCCCCTTACGCCAAAAAAGCACAACGTCCAAGCGGCAACGAAGAGCCCACGCTTCAGCAATTAAGACGCATCCGCTCCAACCCGCGTTTCCTTCTCGTTCTGGGGCTCTATTTGCTGCTGTGGTTCGGACTTCAACTGATGCAAGTCGTTGCCCTTATTTGGCTTGTCCAAGTCATCCACGTTCCCGCTGGAATGGCCACCCTGCTGCTCCTTGCCTTCAATATTGCGGCGTTGATCGGCCTCCAGCTGTGGAGCATGTTGTCCAACCGCCATGGACGCATCACGGCTCTTGGCTGGGGTTCGAGCATCTGGATTGCTGCTTGCCTGCTCTCCATGCTTCTCACCCCGATCCCTGAGAACAGCGGAATGGTTGCCTTGATCCCCGTGATCGGCCTGATCATGCTGGTGGGATTGGGGGCTTCAACGGCTTACCTCATCCCCTGGTCTCTGCTCCCTGATGCGATCGACGCGGATCCCACCCACCCAGCGGGCCTCTACACCGCCTGGATGGTATTTGGACAAAAATTCATCATTGGACTGAGCATGAGCGTCTTTGGGGCTTTGCTTTCGCTCACTGGATACATCTCTACAAAGAGCTGCGATGGCGCCTTAAGTTTCGTTCAACAACCCGAATCAGCCCTGATTGCCATTCGCCTTTGCATGGGCCTAATTCCAGCGGTGTTGGTGGTGATGGGGCTTGTAATGATGCGACGCTGGCCTGATCGCGGCGCTCATCTCCACAGCGCTTAAGTCTTTTCTCTAATCTCCCCCCAATGAAGTCCCCTCGCTGGCTGAACCGACTTGGCAGCAGCCTGCTGATCGGCGGACAAGCTGTCTCGGCCACAACGAAAGGCCGGATCAACACCATTGATCTGTTTGATCAGCTCCAAGAAGCGGGGCCTGGAAGCTTTTTGATCGTGATCATCACGGCCTTAGCGGCCGGCACGGTGTTCAACATTCAAATCACGGCGGAGCTCAACAGCATGGGCGCCGGATCCACCGTGGGGGGTGTTCTCGCCATTGGCCTCGCCAGGGAGATTGCTCCCCTGCTCACCGCCACGCTGCTCACTGGAAAGGTGGCCACGGCCTATGCCGCCCAATTGGGAACGATGAAGGTCACCGAGCAGATCGATGCGATCACGATGCTCCGCACCGATCCCGTGGAGTACTTGGTGGTGCCGCGCCTCATCGCCATGGTGGTGATGGCACCCGTGCAATGCCTGTTGTTTTTTGGGGTTGCGATCTGGAGCGCTCAAATCAGCAGCACCAGCCTTTACAGCATTCCTCCGGCCGTGTTTTGGACCGCTGTGAGGACATGGTTAGATCCTGATGATCTGCCCTTCATGCTGGTCAAAGCGCTGGTCTTTGGGCTTCAAATTGGCGTCATTGCCTGTGGATGGGGCATGACCACCAAAGGTGGTGCCAAAGAGGTTGGAACCAGCACCACTGGAGCTGTGGTCATGATCCTTGTCACCGTGGCCCTGATGGACGTCCTGCTCACCTCGATTTTATTCGGCTGATTACGCAACCCCATGACACCCTCTCCAACAACCAGCAACGTGATCATCAGCCCAAGCCCCAGGCTGGCATTGGTGATTCTTCTGCTGAGTGCAGCCCTTTGGCCCTTACCCCTCAGTCCCTGGCCAACCCTCGTGGTGGGGTTGTTCGGTGTGTTTCTTCTGGTGCAGACCTACATCCTGAAGCTTGAATTCAGCGAGGACGATCTGGTGGTGTGGCGAGGGCAAGAGGAGTTACGCCGTTTCCCTTTTCGCGAGTGGATGTCTTGGCGCCTTTTCGCACCTTGGCTACCCGGACTGTTTTATTTCCGTGAAACCAAAAGCATTCATTTCCTTCCCATCCTGTTCAATCCAGCGGAACTTCAAGAGCAACTGGAACAACGGGTGGGGCCCTTACAACAAGCCAAGCCCTGAGCCAGAGTGAGTGAAGTCTTTCTTCAGGCGCTGGCGTAACGAAAACGAAATGCTTTCCACACGTTTGGACAGAAGGTTCGACTTGCGTCGCGCGATCAGCTGAAATAGTTCAAGGACGAGCAGACCATGCCTGACGACACCGATCTGACGCCCCAGGAGCGTTCCGACGAGACAGCCGAAACATCGTCACCTGAACCAGAAGCACCACAGAGCGACGGCTCTGCTGAGGAGACCTCTACTGACGACACCTCTGCAGAGGAGACCTCTGCTGAGAACACCTCGGCAGAAACGACGTCAGGCCCAACTGGAGAAGCCTTGATCAGCCTCGCCCTGACCGAGCTACAGCAACGCCGCGATGCCTTACAGCAAGACATCAACAGCCTCAACCAACGCAAGCTGCAGCTTGAGCAGGAGATTGCCGGGAGCTTTGTCGGTCAGTCCGATGCCATTGCGCGGCGCGTCAAGGGATTCCAGGAGTATCTAAGCGGCGCGCTTCAGGGCATGGCTCAATCGGTTGAGCAGCTCGAACTGGTGTCTCAGCCTGTGGTCGTGAAGCCTTCGCCTCTGGATCAACAGACGGTTAGCACCCAGGAAGGGGCCCAGATTGCAGAGCCAACCCCAGCGGTCGCCGACACCTTCCGGCCCGATGAAGCCCTGATTCGCGCCAACCTCGAGCGGTTTGCCGAGCAACCTGATTTTTATGCCGATCCTTGGAAGCTGCGCCGCAGCCTCGACCAAAGCGATATCGCCCTCCTTGAGGACTGGTTCTTCAATCAGGGCGGACGGGGAGCCCAGTCCAGTCGCGGGAATCGCCCGCGCAACGTTTTGGTAGGGAGTGCCCTGATCGCCATCCTTAGCGATCTTTATGGCGATCAATTCCAGACCCTTGTTTTGGCCGGGCAACCAGAGCGACTCGGCGAATGGCGGCGCGGATTGCAAGATGCCCTTGGCCTAGGCCGGGAAGACTTTGGTCCAAACAGCGGCATCGTGCTGTTTGAACGGGGTGATGCCTTAGTTGAGCGCGCCGACCGCCTGGAAGAACGCGGTGAAGTTCCTTTGATTGTGATCGATGCCGCTGAGCGCGTCGTCGACATCCCCGTGCTTCAGTTTCCGCTGTGGATGGCCTTTGCGGCTGGCCCCGGTGAGATCTACGACGACGACAACGAGCTGCTCTGATGGGTTTCTTTTCTCTTCTCCTCGGCTACCTACTTGGATCCATCCCCAGTGGCTGGCTTGCAGGTCGCTGGCTCAAAGGCATTGACCTGCGCGACCTCGGTTCGGGCTCCACGGGAGCCACCAATGTGCTCCGGCAAGTGGGCAAGGGTCCCGCGTTGGTTGTCTTTTTGATCGATGTGGGGAAGGGAGCCGCCGCTGTCTTGCTGGCCCGCGCGCTTGGCCTCGGTGATTGGATTCAGGTCTTAGCAGGTCTGACCGCCCTAGCTGGTCATATTTGGCCTGTTTGGCTGGGCTTTAAGGGCGGCAAAGCCGTCGCGACCGGATTAGGGATGTTTCTCGGCTTGGCATGGCCCGTGGGGCTAGCCAGTTTTGGCGTCTTCATGGCGGTGTTCAGCCTGAGTCGGCTCGTGTCACTGGCGAGCGTGTTAGCGGCGATCAGCCTGCCGCTGCTGATGGCGGCCGGTTCTGGCAGCACGGCCAATCTGGTGGTAGCCCTGGTGGCGATGCTGCTGGTGCTTTGGCGTCACCGCAGCAACATCCAAAGACTGCTCAATGGCACCGAGCCGAAGCTGGGCCAGAAGTCTTGAGTGCAGCGGCCGGCCTGGGCCTCCTCACTCTGATCGCCCAGGTGGAGATCGCCGGCCAAACGCGGGTGCTGCTGCTGGATGACTGCCCTGCTGGCTTGGATGGGTTCTACGCCCCGGCGCACAACCGGATCGGCCTTTGCCGCAACAACCACAGCAATGATGCTGCGCTCAAAAGCACGCTGCTGCATGAGGCGATGCACCGTCTACAACACTGCCGCCAACCGGAACTCGCCGATCAGCTCGATGCTGCACACCGCGTAGACGCCCTGGAGGAAGAAGCGAGGGACCTCCAGCGCTGGAGCGAGCAAAAGCCCGGCGCTGCCGCCGACTGGTTGCGGCGACAGCTGAAGGACCAATGCAACGATCAGCCGATGAAGTCGGGCAAGGCGTAGCTCGTAAAGAAGTCGTAAATCCAACCTCCACCGCTGTTGTTAAAGGTACGAAGCCCAAAGAGGTCGCTGTAGATCGCTGGGAAATTGGCATCGCTGCCATCACCCATACCCAGCACCGACACCTGCAAAGGATTGGAGGAGTCGGCTTGCTGCGCTGCGATCGCGTCGAGGGTTGCATTCAGGCGGTTCTGCATCTCAATCCACTGCAACTCTCCCTCGTTGTTGTTCAAGAAGTTGGCCTCACCAGCGTTGTCGTAAACCAGGCCGGAGGTGGTGATCAGGTCACCGCCAAGGCTTCCGGGGAGCGGCACCGACTGGCCCGTGAGTGAATCGGAACCAGCACCGGTGCGCGTGTCCCACCAGGCACGACGCTCCGGACGGCCATCGGTGGTCATGTTGATGTACGTGGTGATGGGATCGGTATCGGCACGGTCCAGCTGGGCCGCCAACAAATTCTCCAACCCCTCCAAAGCACCGAGCATTTCTGTTCCTGAATAGAGGTTGGAGGCGGGGCGCCCCTCTCCCCAGAACGTGTCATTACTGGTCGGGTTGGGCAGCCCACGCTCGGTCCACAACGCGTTGCCGTCGATCGAATTGCCATAGATCTGATCGGGAGTCTGCAAGCCGATAATCGCCTCGGCGGCTCGCTTGCCTGCACTGGGATCGTCTGCAGTAATCGTTACTGAGCCGTAATCCACGGCATAGCCGTAGCTGATCAAGTGCAGCGTGAGATCCTGCGCCTCTCCTGAGTTGTTGGGATCAACGATCACTTCAAAGTCGTCGAGCACTTTGGCCAAATCAGCGGAGGAGTTGTTGATCACGGCATCCTTGAACTCAGCCTCGGAAAGCACCCCACTTTCGCCCTTGCGGCTAAAGCCATAACCCGCTTTCTCCAAGGCCTGCTGATAGGCAAAGAGGGAGACGCGATCCTGGCTTTCCAAACGATTGGACTGTCCCGCCGAAGCCGTTGACGGATCGGATTGCAACATCGAGGTGGAGTTATCCATGAGCAGATACAACGCCACATCTGTTTTGCCAAGATCATCAGAGGCCGGTGGACAGTCGAGCTCCGCCAGGCTTGCGGTGGCAGACACCACTTCATCCACATCAGTCAAACTGAGAGCGAGAGTCTCATCCCCGCTCAAAACATCATCGGCTGTGGCCGTGATGGTGATCGAGAAGGAGTCGACACCGCCATCCAACGCCAGCACACCATCAGTGCCACCATCTTTCAAATTCACGCCATCAGAGAGCTGAACATTGATGGCGTAATCCTCATCAGAAAGTCCACTGGGGGTAAGTGAATAAAGCAACTCCTTGGGTGAAGCAGAAGCCGGATCAAGAGTGACATCAAAAACAAATTCAGCCGTGCTATTGCTCAACACCCCATCCTTCACACAGGCAGCAACAGCTTTCAGGAAGATGTCTTGTGGTTGCTCAGGCTGAATAGGATCGCAGTCCAGATTTTCATCAGCGAGACTGGCTTTATCCGTATCAGTTTTACTATCCTCGACACGGGTTAGGGTTAGCGCCACCTCTTCATCACCACCCAGCTGTTCCCCTTCATTGGCAGTTTCAACATCAAAAACGACACGAAAAAAGCCTATATCCTTATTCACACTGAGCGTTCCCCGTCCATCACCATCAGGGGCGACAATCACAGCCTTATCATCAATCCTCTTTCCATTCACATCCTCGATGCGATAACTGTAATTAGCAAATTCAGCACTTGCCTGCTGGCCGGCAGCATCGATCACATACTCATACGTGCCTCTCAAGCTTTCATCACCTCGATTCACCGGATCAATATTGTCTGCAATCACATCAAAAGTGAAACTCGCATCCGTAAACAGCTGATCATCCGTGCTTGCTGCAGAGGGATCATCGTCTTCTTTTAAGCACGCAGCTGACGCTACGACCCTGAATGATGAAATGACCTCACTGTTAACCGGGCCACAGGCCAGGTCCTTATCATCCAACGCTGCCTCATCTGTAGCGCTGAAGTTGGTGTCCGCTCGCGTTAGCTCCAGCCGCAACTCTTCATCACCCACCAACTGATCACCAAACGCCACTGCCCCCACATCAAAGACGACACGAAATTCAGTGATGTCGGTATTAACAACAAGGGTTCCTTCCCCACCTCCACTGGGATTCACAACAACTTGGTTCCCATCTAGCTGTTGTCCATTCGCGTCTTCAATCCGGTAGCTATATCCCGCATAGGAACTCCCCACCCTCTCACCATTAGCGGTGAGTACATAGGTGTACGTTCCCTTCAAGCTGTCCGGCTCACGACTGCCAGGCTCAACCGCACCCTTCACGGAGAAGGTAAAACTGGCATCGGTTAACAACTCCGTATCTTCATTTTCACAAGCTGCTACTGCTTTGATCGTGAATGCCGAAGCTTGTTCGCTATTAACTGAGTCACAACCCAGGGCTGGGTCCTTAAGGCTGGCTGTTGCGTCATCGACTTTTTCTGTTTCTTGATGGGTGAGCTTCAGCGTCACCGATTCATCGCCAACCAGCTGATCCCCCAGCGCTAAGGAACCCACATCAAAGACGACGCGAAATTCAGTGATGTCGGCATTAACAGCAAGGGTTCCCTTTCCCTCCCCACCTACTCCACTGGGATCCACAACAACTTGGTTCCCATCCAGCTGATTTCCATTCGCGGCTTCAATTCGGTAGCTATATCCCGCATATTTACTGCCAACACGCTCACCATTAGCGGTGAGTTCATAGGTGTACGTTCCCTTCAGACTGTCCGGCGGCGATCCTTCTTTACCGCCGGTGACGTTAAACGTGAAGCTGGCATCTGTTAATGGCTCCGTCTCCACATTTTCACAAGCTGCTGTTGCTGTGATGTAGAAATCGAAGCAATCCGTCCCTCCATCACTCAAAGTTGCTGTCGCACCTTTGATGACCTCTTCTCCATCCAAGCCCCGCGGACTGAGAGACAAACTCATGCTCTCATTCCCTGTCAGATTGCCATCCGACTTGACCCAATTCGCTCCTAAACCAATTCTGGCAACACCAGCATCAACCAGGATCGCTCCAACCAAAGTGTTGCCATTTTGAATGGATTCCTCATCGAGAAGCTCAACACCTCCATCAAGCTGATTTCCATCCTTGCCATAAGCGATAAAGCTGGACTGCTGCAGCGAAAATGTTCCGCCATCGCCATCGCCGCTCAGCCCGAAATCAAAGACACCTTCTCTCTCCAGCCCATCACCTTTATTGAATTCCACATCAAAACCAAACTCGGCGATCTGGCCACCGGTGACCTCTTCTTTGATACAACTTCCACTTCCCACAACTTCAAAGTTCACCTCTGGTAGCAACTCCGATGGCGGACAATCATCCAGCCCGCCATCGTTCACCGTTGCGGTTGCTCCTTTCTCATTATTACCTCCATACAATCCACGTGGACTGAGAGACAAACTCATGCTCTCATTCCCTGTCAGATCACCATCTGACTTAACCCAACTCGCTCCTAAACCAATTCTGGCAACATCGGCATCAACCTGGATCGCTCCAACCAAAGTGTTGCCATTTTGAATGGATTCCTCATCGAGAAGCTCAACACCTCCATCAAGCTGATTTCCGTTCTTGTCATATGCAATAAAGCTGGACTGCTGCAGCGAAAACGTTCCGCCATCACCATCGCCGCTCAGCCCGAAATCAAAGACACCTTCATTCTCAAGCCCCCCACCTTCATTGAATTCCACATCAAAACCAAACTCGGCAACTTGCTTACCAGTAGTGTCTTCATTGATGCAACTGCCGCTTCCACTTACAGCAATTGTGGGAGCGGAGTCAATTGTGATGCAGTCAATATCTTTGATAGTTATCGGGTCAGAAGATCCGCCACCGATCAGACCACCATTTTTGCTATTGCCAGACGTGATACCTGTACCATTAAAAGTTCTTTGACCAACAGCGAAATCCTCTTTAGCCCAATAAAAACTATTGGATCCTTGAATCTCTCCCGTGCCTGGCTTATATGTTCCGTTCCCACCTGGGTCAACAAAAAGGCTGATTATGGTATTCCCATCACCATCCGCATTCTCATTCTCATTAAGGTCAGGACTATACTCGATATCATTGGAAAGATTAAGCTCTCCAATTTCTCCATTGTCAACGACAATACCGTCCTCTTTGTTATACACCTCGGAGAGGTAGAAATACTCGTAGTACCTAGTCCCCTTAATCTTGTTTTGCGCATCAAGGAATCCCCGCAAAACATAGGGAGACCATTCGCCATTGTCATATTGAATCTCCAATTCCACTCTGATGTTATTTCCAGTACCGGGATTATTCCACCCATCAGGCTTTCCTTCGTAATACCTGGCCAGAATGCTTTTAATACCCATCTCGTCCTGACTGTCATTGCCGAACAACAACCAATCTCTGGACCAGAAGCGATTTTTATTTGTATTGAAATCGACGTAACCGAAATAACCATCTTCGTATTGACCAACACAGATCTCCTCAAGAGTGAACAACTCTGGCCAATATTGTTCTGCGACAATGCTTGTAAGTTTCCAGCCACCAATAGAAGTCTGAGCTGCATTTCCACGTCGTCCCAGCCAAGAGCCTGTTGAAAGCACCTGCGCACCGGTGAGCTCCTCAAGCAACGCCACAAAATCGGCATCGGCACCCACATGGCAACTCCACAGCGCAATCGTCTCCACACCCCAACGCGCAAGATCGGCGGCATGGGCCTTCAACGCCTCAGCATCAATCCACTGTTCGCCAATCCGAAATGCACCCGCCCGGCCGTGGGCGATCAGATGCAGGGTGCTGGTGGGGTACCCGGACTCGCGCTGCTGGCGTAGCCCCGCACTGATCTCTGCAAGAGCGCTGGTCTGAGATCCCAGAGCCAAAACCGGTGTTTTAGAACCTCGCAACAGATCTTGAATCTGATCGCACTGGGCATCACCGACCAGAAAAGCCGCTGTGCATGCAGGGGCAGCGATGAGGTTCATCTTGACTTCAATTCAGCATCAATCGGGGTCTAGCAGTGACGGCTAGGTGCATCCATCACCCATTGGGAGTTGACATTCCCATCAGCCAAGCAGAGGCCTTCGGCTCAATCCTCATTAGTCAAGAACCAGCTTCTGAACTGGGGTTAGGCGCTCAAAAGAATTTTGGTTCCAATTGTGCAATGTTGGATTCAAGCAACCTGATCGAGCATTCAGCTTGAGCTTCAAGCAATTCAGCCACCAATCACCCTGCTGTAGGGGTCCTTGCGAATCAGACGGTGACAAAACACGGCGTTGATCGACTCATTCTTTGCGACAGATGGCGAGCATTGACACAACAAACTCGCCATCCTGCGAGCAGATTTTCTGCGCTCATCGTGACTTCGAAGCACCGCCAATTCCCTTCGCTGGTTCAATCATCCGCCGGTGTCACCGCCCTGGTGTTGGCGTTGCTGAGCGCTCCACTCACCCAACCAGTCCAAGCCCAAAACTGCACTCCAGATCCCTTTGGAGGTGAAACCTGTCTGCCGGATCCCGACCCTGGCAACCCGAACGACCCTGGCAACCCGATCGATCCTCCCAACCCGAACGAACCAAACGAACCTGGCAAACCAAACGAACCTGGCAAACCGAACGAACCCGGCAAACCGAACGAACCCGGCAAACCGAACGATCCGGACAGTCCCGACGATCCTGAAAGCTCCAATGGCTCCAACGGCTCCAACGGCTCCGACAACTCCAATCGACCCCGCATTCCCGTCTGGGCCGGCATTCCCGGCGTGCCCGCCGGCGTGATCTTTGATCGCCGCAAACCCTACAGGGTGTTCGAGCCCCAGGAACCAGCACCCGAACCCGCACAGGAACCGGCCCCAGCACCTCAACCCACCGCAGAACCGCAGCCCGCACCCAAGCCAATTCGGGCGCTTTGGCATAAAGACGGCGTCCTACCGGAACCCGTAGCCCTCGACTACGTGCACACCCACCTGCGCCAGCAGATGCTCGCGCAGGTGCAGGAATCAACGGTCTCCACCGCAGTCACCGGTGAAGTCCTGCGCTTCGGGGACACCGACTACCTGGAGATCCTCGAGCCCAGCACCCTGCTCTATTCCCATCCCTACATGGAGCCAGGCCTCAGCGCCTGGGTCAATGGCTACGGCGCGGGCGACCGGCTGCAGCTGAACAACCGCAGCATCGATCTCAACAATGGTGGGGTGGTGTTCGGCTTGGATATGGATCTAAGCGATACCTTCAGCGTCGGCCTCTACGGCAACTACAGCAGCGCTTACACCAGCAGCAGCAACGGATCCTGGAACCCCAACGGCTGGGGCGGCGGTATCACCGCCGACTGGTGGACCGACAACTTCTACGTGCAGGGCCTCTTTGGCGGCACCAGCTTCTCCGGCCGCCAGGAGCGCAAGCTCAACGGCGACAACGCCAGCGGTGATCGCAGCGGCAATTCCTGGAATGCCGCAGTGCGTCTCGGCGCTCCCATCGATGCCGGCAGCATCTATCTCGAGCCCCAGGCCCAGTTCAGCTGGACGGGCGCCACGTTTAATTCCTTTAGTGAATCCGGCGTGTCACGCGATCAGCGGCTGCGCTTCAGCGGCAGCAATGCCGACCTGCTCGGCACCGAGCTGGCCATCAAGATCGGTGTGCCCCTGCGCAGCGATGAACGCTCTCTGTTCTTCCCCTCCCTTCGCTTGGGCTGGATTGCCAACTGGGGGCAAGACAACGGCAACCAAACCGTGCGCTACATCGAAAGCGGCAACAGCTACTCCTATGGCATGAGCACCGAAAACGCCAATGGCCTGCTGGTGGAGGCCGGCATCGACTACACCACCTTCAATTTCAGCGACACCTCCGTCGGCGTGTTCCTGCGTGGGGGCCCGGTGTTCTGGGGCAGCGATCTCGGCACCAGCTGGCGCGCCTGGGGCGGACTCAGCCTCACCTTTTAAAGCAAGGATCAGCAGCTAAACCCACTGAAGCAGGCGGCAAACGCAGCGCTGGGGTTTTCAGCCTTGGTGATCGGCCGGCCGATCACCAGTTTGCTGGCGCCAGCAGCCATCGCCTCAGCCGGCCCCATCACCCGGGCCTGATCGCCCACGGCCGCTCCCTGAGGGCGAATCCCCGGGGTAACAAGCGCAAACGGCTCGGGATGCTGAGCCCGTAGCGCGGCGACTTCCAAAGGCGAACACACGCATCCACCAATGCCGGCAGTTGCCGACAGCTGCGCCAAGGCCGATACCCGCTCGGCGATGTCTTGGCTGATGGCGAGTTCCCGTTGTAGACGCTGCTGCTCCCAGCTGGTGAGCACCGTCACCGCCAAAAGAGTTGGCAGCGGCTGCCCGCTGCTTTGCGCCCCCTCCACCGCCGCGGCCTGAGCCGCCTGCAGCGCTTCGCTGCCAGCGCAGGCATGGACGGTGATCAGCTCCGCTCCGAGTGCCGCCGCCCGCCGGCAAGCCCCGGCCATGGTCGCCGGAATGTCGTGAAATTTGAGATCCAGAAACACCCGCAAACCCTTGTCCCGCAACTGGGCCACCACCTCCGGCCCCGCTTGCACGAACAGCTCCAGGCCCACCTTCACCCAGCGCAACCCTTCCACCCCGGCCGCAAACTCCAGGGCCTGCTCCGGCGCCATGCCATCGAGGGCCACGATGATCCGTTCCGCTGATTCAGCCGAGAAAGAGGAAGCCACGCACCGTCTCCGCACGACCCTCATCGTGATGGGTCATGAGCACCCCCTCAGGTCAAGCCGCCACTTGAAAAGGATCGGCAGGCAAACCTTTCACACCCACATCCGCCTGAAACAGGCCACCAGCCAAGGGCTCAGCCGCAATGGCAGCAGCATCCATCTCCCTTCTTGCGGTCGTAATAAACAACTGATCCAAGTGGGGACCGCCAAAACAACAGGAGGTGACCTGACGACAAGGCACCGCCAATCGGTCGAGCAATTGACCGCTGATGGGATCCCAGCGCGTGACCGCCCCACCACCAAAGAGGGCAATCCAAAGCATTCCCTCCGCATCGATGCACATGCCATCCGGAACGGCATCCCAATCCTCTGGAATCTGCACACAGATGCTGGGTTCTGCGGCGATCTCACCTGAGCTGGTGAGCGGGAAGGCCATCACCTTCAGCGTTGGCGAATCAATGAAATAGAGCGTCCCACGGTCTTGGCTCCAAGCCAATCCATTGGAAATGGTGAGCTGGCTGCGTTGGCGCGTGATCCTTCCATCACCATCCAGCCGCCATAGAGATCCAGCCAATGGCTCGAAGTCATAGGCCATCGTGCCGGCCCAAAAGCGGCCCCATGGATCACATTTCCCGTCGTTGAAGCGATTGCCAGGCCGGTCGACCTCTGGATCCAACAACAGGGTCACAACCCCGGTGCTCGGATCCATCCTCATCAACCCCGCCGCTGTTGCCAAGAGCAAATCGCCGACGGATGTGGGAACAACAGCACCCACGTGGGCAGGAAGATGAAAAAAATCATTGTTGCCTGTTGCAGGATCAAACAGGCCAATTCTGGAAGCCTCAATATCCACCCAAAGAAGAATGTTCCGCTCAGACCACCAGCAGGGTCCTTCTGCCAACCCTGCGGCAATCGGCAACACACAACGACAGTTCATCAATACAAAACAGGTCTATCTACACGCTTCCGTCCCAGAATCACGCGCTTGACCACACCTTCTTTCTTGGTGTAGTTAACTAATTTATCGCCCTCAATGGTATTTAAACTCATCACTCCGGCCTGGCGATAGTCACGATCAAAGGGCAAGGTCCATGATTTACCGCTGCGCATCACATACACAACAAATCGACGATCCTCACTGATACAAAATCGGACTTTAACCTCATCAAAGACACCAACATCGCTTCCATATTCAGCCTTGCTGTAGTCACACGCCTGAGCTCGCTCATATTCATCCTTAATCCCAGCATGGGCCGGTGCTGTCATTCCCAGACTCGCCAAACAGGCAAGGACCACTCCGAAGACAGAACGCGAAGAGTTCATATCAAGCATGCTTCTCCTGGTTTTGATCTGGAGCAGTCATAGCAGCACATCAAGGAACCAATCGCCTAAATGTCTTTTTGCCTAGCTGAAGAACCTTCCCTTCCAATTCGGATACTGAAGCAAATTCTTGATTGGGGTCGGTGATTTTCTCTCCCTCAAGGCGTGCCGCTCCCCCTTTGATTTGCCGGCGCGCCTCACTACTGCTGGCACAGATCCCCACCGCACTGAGCAGATAGAACGCCTTGGCCGGAAAATTCACTGCAGAAAGTGATGCCTCTGGCACATCCGCCGCTGCTGCACCCGATCCAGCCACCAACGTGGCAGCATCCGCCTGAGCTTTTTGGGCCACCTCCATGCCATAGCGGCTTGCCGTCACCGCCAAAGCCATGGCTTTTTGCTTTTCACGGGGATTCTCCGGCAAGGCTTCATCGGCCAGATCGGTTAGCAACATCAGATAGTCGTGAATGGCCGCATCACCAACTTTCTCGAGCTTGGAGTACATCGACAGCGGATCATCTTCCAAGCCCACCGTGTTGCCAAGGCTCTTACTCATCTTCTGAACGCCATCAAGACCAACAAGGATGGGTAAGAGCAAGCCGAACTGCGTTCGTTGGCCGAAGTGACGCTGCAAGTCACGCCCCATCGCCACATTGAATTTCTGATCCGTCCCCCCCAGCTCCACATCAGCATCCACAGCCACAGAGTCATACCCCTGAAGCAAGGGATAGAGGAACTCATGCAGAGCGATTGGGGTACCGCTCCCATACCGCTTGGCAAAGTCATCCTTGGCCAACATTTGACCCACGGTGGCCGTTCCCAGCAAGCCAATCACCTGAGGCAAGTCCAGGCCCTCAAGCCATTCGCTGTTGCGTCGCACCTCCAGGCGTCCTGGAGTTTCAAAATCAAGCAGGGCCCGTTCCTTGGGTTGTCCTTGCCCTAGCTGGCGCAGATAGGTCGTCGCATTGGCCTCGACCTGCTCCGTTGTGAGCTGCACGCGTGTAGCACTTTTGCCCGTTGGATCACCGATCCGAGCGGTGAAATCACCAATAATCAAGACGGCTGTATGCCCCGCATCCTGAAAAGCGCGCAGCTTGCGAAACAAAATGCTGTGGCCGAGGTGAATATCGCTTCCTGTTGGGTCAATGCCCAACTTCACCCGAAGTGGACGGCCATCCTTGGCAGCCGCGGCCAAGCGCGCAGCTAACGCCTGATCCCCATCATCAGGATTCCCGTCCGGAAATAAATCGGCCATCCCCCGCGCCAACCAGTTCGGAAGTGAATTGCGGTTGACGGTCATCGAAGGAGGACTTTGCTGTGCGACGGATCGTACGGCTCACTGACCTTCCGATTGCTCGAGCTGACTCTTCATCCGCTCCAAGGTTTGATTCATCTGTTCGAACATTTGCTCAGGCGTGATCCCAAACTGCCCAAGCTGCGTTCGCAACTGTTCGACCGTGAGCTTGGCTTGAAAGTCTTCTGAGAGCTCAAAGCGTTTCATAAAAACGCGGTAACGCTCCATCAGGTCTTCCATCGTGTCGATGAACTTCTTCTTCCCTTCTCGGTCGAATTTTCCATAATCCGACCCGAGCTGCATCAACTGTTGGTAATCGCCAAAAAGATGCTTGGCCTCCTCCTGCACGATTTCGGAATCGAAGAAGGCCATGGTCCTGAGAAAGAGTCGCTCACATTTTGAACAATTCACGCAATCCCTCACAGTGCGGATCCACGCCCCCTCACCAAAGCCAACATGTGGAGAGTTTCAAAACGGCTTGGATCTCACCTCCCAGATCCCCAGACTTCAGACACGCAGCAAGCAGGGTCACAGTCTTCTGCGCGGCAGTCGCACAGCGATTGCCAGTGCTGATCAGGTGTTAATGGCCAGCTGGATGGGCTGGTTTCAGGACTTTGGGCAGCTCGTTGCTGCCGCCACGACTGAAGAAGAATGTCTTCAGAGGTTGCAAACAACGGATGCCAACCTCTTGATCTGCACGGACCAGCTTGAGGGTGGCAATGGCCCGAGCCTCGTTCGGCGCGCCAAGCAGAACAATCCCAGCTTGAAAGCGTTGCTGCTCGTTCAGCGTCCAATTCTGCGCACCATCCTCCAGGCGATCGACGCCCCCTGTGATGGATTGTGCTCCCATCAAAATGTCGGGATGGGAGGCGTCACAGCTGCGCTGACCGCCATGGAATCCGATGGCATGTATCACGATGCCGTGATCGCCGACGTTCTCCGGCACGGTCGACTGGGACGCACCGCCTCCGGCGCCATTCCTCCCGAACTGAGCCTGAAGGAAGAGGACGTGCTGCGTGGACTTTGCAAAGGAATGAGCAATCAGGACATCGCAGACAGCCTTGTCGTCTCCATCGACACCGTGAAATCCCACATCGGCAGCCTGCTGCGCAAACTGCAGGCCAACAATCGCACCCACGCCGTGGTGGTGGCTTTTCAACAGGGACTGATCGAAATCCCAACCCTGCCTCCACGCTGGAACCCCTAACACCTGAGGCTTGGGCTCGGTATCGTCCTGGCCAAGAAGCAAGTTCCCGAATCAATGGCGCGCCAGCACTGGCTTGACCCCCTGGCTCGCAAGCTCTTGCAGGCCACCGGCGATCTACCTCCAGATCCTGTCAAAGCAAAACAAACAGCGAAACAAAAGCTGAGCGCTCCCCCTGCCCCAGCAGCAACTTGGAGCCTGGATGTCAACAGGGCAACCCCTGAGCAATGGCAAAAACTGCCTGGTTGCAGTGAGGCGATGGTCGACGTCTTAATGCGACTCCAACGGGGTGGGGTGCAATTCACCCAGCTGGATGATCTCGTTCTTCTGCTGAACCTTCCTCATGATCTGGTGGAGTGCTGGACACCCCACCTGGTGTTCCGCTGGCATGGGGATGCTCCCGTGCTGCCTGAACAGCCCCCCCTCGATCTCAATGCCGCTGCCCCCACCTTGTTGGAGCAGACGCTCAACTGGCCAAAACCCCGCCTCCAACGTCTGATCCAGGAGAGGCGGCTTAAGCCGTTTGAACATCTCGCCGATCTCCAGGAACGCGTGTGTTTACCCCCTGATGCTGTGGAACAGCTGATTGGTCGCGTGAGTTTTGGGGCGCGGCCATCCGGCCCCAGCCTTCCTCCAAGGGGCTAAACCCATGGGCACTCCACCTGGGCAGGGCAACCTTTTCGAGCAGCCATTAGCAGAATCCAGTGGACTGATCGATCCTTCCCTGCCCCTGAGTGCGGAGCTGTTGCGGAGTTGGCAAGAGCGCATCCATCAGTTCCAGGCACCGCTGTTCGCGCCTCCATTGGAGTCTCAGGCCGGGCATCGAGATGAACCAACAGGACAACAGCACCTGTTTGCCAGCGACAACACCAATCCGCTGAGCAATTTCCAGCCTCTTCAGCTCAGGCCCTTAGCGTTGAGCTTCTGGCGTTGGCCCAACAGTCCCCATCAAGGGGCGGCCATCTATCTCGTGATGGATCGCCCGAAAGAACTCGACCATCCCATCCTTCTCTACATCGGAGAAACCAAGGCGGCTGATCGTCGCTGGAAAGGCGAGCACGACTGCAAGGCCTACTTGGCGAGTTACCAAGAGGCCTGCATGAGCACGGGCTTGTGCTGCAGCACAAGCATTCGTTTCTGGGCCGATGTTCCGCAGGACACCCGTTCACGACGACGCCTGGAACAAACCTTGATTCGCCTCTGGCAACCGCCCTTTAACAAGGAAACCCGTGCGCGTTGGTCCACACCGTTCCATGCCGATTAAGGGTGCCCCGTAGCATCAACTCACGCGCCCAATCTCCATGCAGATCTCCCTCTCTTCGGCCCAGCCACAGGCCTGGTCGGGAACCGTCTTGGCCCTAGGCATTGCAGAGGGGGATCCCAATGGCTGGATCCCAGCGATGGAGGAACGCTTTTCCATCTCCCTGGGCGACTGGTTGGAACAACGCAAGTTCCAAGGAAAAAGCGGAGAGCACGCGAGCCTTCAACTCCTCAACCCCAACTGCTCATCCCTCGTGCTGATCGGCATGGGCCCTCTTGAAGCACTTGATGTCAATAGCTTTCGGAAGGCTGGAGCTGCTGCGGCACGGGCGAGCAAGGAGCAAGCAGGCAGCCTCGGATTGCTCTTGCCATGGAACGCCGTGAATCCTGCAGACGCAGTCACCGTTGCAGCGCAAGCGGTCAGGCTTGCTCTTTACAGCGATCAACGCTTCCGCAGCAAACCCGAGCCCAGCATCCACCCCGAGCGGCTGGAACTGCTTGGCCCTCTCCCCAACACGCTCAGCAGCGCCCTCGAAGCGGTGCATCCCATTTGCGCGGGGGTCGAGCTCGCACGAGAACTGGTTGCGGCGCCTCCGAACAGCGTCACCCCATCCGCCCTTGCGGACAGCGCCGCTCAGCTCGCGCATGAGCATGGCTTGGACTTGAAGGTGCTCGAGCGCAGCGACTGTGAAGCCAGGGGAATGGGGTCATTCCTTTCCGTCTGTCAAGGCTCAGATATGGATCCCAAGTTCATCCATCTCACCTACCGCCCCTCAGGTCCGGCCACAAGACGGGTGGTCTTGGTGGGCAAGGGACTCACGTTTGATTCCGGCGGTTACAACCTGAAAGTGGGTGCTGCTCAGATCGACATGATGAAATTCGATATGGGAGGCAGTGCAGCCGTTCTTGGCGCGATGCGCTCGATCGCTGAGCTCCGCCCCGAGGGGGTGGAAGTGCACATGCTGGTGGCGTCATGCGAAAACATGATCAACGGATCTGCCGTGCACCCCGGTGACATCGTCACCGCGTCCAATGGCACCACGATTGAAATCAACAACACGGATGCGGAAGGCCGGCTCACCCTCGCGGATGCCTTGGTTTATGCATCCGAGCTCGAACCCGATGCCATCGTTGACCTGGCCACATTGACCGGAGCCTGCGTGATTGCCCTTGGCGACGAGATTGCCGGGCTTTGGACTGGAGACGATGCGCTTGCCCACGCCTTAGAGGGAGCAGCAAAGGATGCAGGGGAAGGGATCTGGCGCATGCCGATGCACCAGGAGTATCGAAAAGGTCTGAAATCACTGCTTGCGGACCTGAAAAACACAGGTCCTCGCCCAGGAGGCTCGATCACAGCCGCTTTGTTCCTCAAGGAATTTGTCCAAAGCTCCATCCCATGGGCCCACATCGACATCGCCGGCACGGTGTGGAGCGACAAAGGAAGAGGAATGGATCCTGCTGGAGCCACAGGCTATGGAGTCCGCACCTTGGTGAATTGGGTGTGTGCTCAAACCCAGCAAGCCGAGGCTTAAGTTTTTCCAAGACTGTGAACCCACAAAAACAAATGGCTTCCAGACCCTTGCGCTGGTACGTGCGAGCTCAACTTGGAGTTCTGCTTTTACCTGCAGGTCTCTGCCTGTTCGGGGAAGCGATCAGTCGAAGGATTATTCAGCTACTCGGGCAGGACCGTGGCCCTTGGTTTTGGTATGGAACGCTGAGCCTGATCTGCATCAATGCAGGAATCGGCTTAATGATTGAAAGCGGTCTTCTCAGCGGTTATCCAGGCCGACGAGCCGATTAGGACGCAACCGCAGTCATCGCACGTGGGCACTCGAGGGCATGAATTTGCCAACGCGCCCGCTCAGAACACGTCGCAAGCACACGATCCAAATCATCCGAAGCCTGCTTCGTCGACGGATAAGGACCAACGTGACGCGTCACTAGACCATCCTTGATCGTCAGCAGATACATACAGCCCCTCCACAAATCTTGGGCCAATGGTAAGGACAAAGTCTTAAGGCGTCGAGAGGGGATAACCCGCATCTTCACTGAGAAATGCCTGAATGGAACCAAGGCCCGAATTACAGATTTTCTTCGGTTTTTAAAAAGTGGTTATTGGGGGCTGGGGCTCGCCCATGCTGCTCCCGTCCTTGCACGTTCGCCCCATACGGCATCAAGACGGCGATCTCGCCCACAACTGAAACGGTAATACCGATAACGAAGCTCATTATTATTGGCATAATTCTGATGATAATCCTCAGCAGGCCAGAACTGAACTGCATCACGAATCTGCACTTTAATCTTAGATTTAGACACCCCTAATTCACTGGCAGCAGAAGCAGCACTCGCTTGCGCAACATCAGCCTGATTCTCTCCAGCGGTGAAAATAACTGGCCGATAAGAGTCTCCTCGATCACAAAACTGACCTTGTCCATCAAGCGGGTCAACATTGCGCCAGTAATGCTGCAAAAGGGTGGCATAACTGATTTTATCGGAATCAAATCGCACCCGCACAACCTCTTGGTGTCCACTTTTTTCACCACTCACTTGTTGATACGTGGGGTTATCCACATGGCCGCCGCTATAACCACTTTCAGCAGAAATCACACCTTCCACATCCTCTAAATCATGCTCAAGGCACCAAAAACAGCCGCCAGCTAGAACCGCATCCTGGACAGCTGCCAGGGCTGACATTGGGTTCAACAACAGGATGCTGGCCAAAACCAGCGGGATCAACGCACGCATAAATTCAGGATGGCTATTGGATCTGGTCAAGAATGGCTTCAGCAGCACGGTCGGTCACACCCGGTTCACCAAGGGTGTCACGCAAGCGCTGATACCCATCCAAAATCCGTTGGCGCTCCTCCTGGTGATCCAACAGCGGAATCGCCAAGGCCACAAGCTGATCGGCGTTGAAATCCTCCTGTAACAGCTCCGGAACCAAACGCTCCTTCAGCAGAAGGTTGACCGGCGAAATGTGATCCACATGAAAACGCAGAATTCTCCGTGCCACCCAGGCCGTCACACGACTGACGCGATAGCCCACCACTTGCGGCACACCCTGAAGGGCTAATTCCAGATTCACCGTGCCCGATTTACCCAGTGCCAAGTCCGCAGCGGCAAACAGGTGGGGCTTCATGGCATCCGCCTGATCGGCGGGAATGACGGTCCCGCGAACTCCCGCTTGGTCTAGGGCCTGCTGCAAAGGCTCCTCAAAGCGCTCCAATCCCGCTGGGACCATCACATTCAACGATGGGTCACGGGCCTGAAGGGTGGCGGCAGCCTGCACCAATTCAGGCATGAGGTAACGCAATTCCTGAGGCCGTGATGCAGGCATCAAGAGCAAGAGGGCTCCTTCCGAGGGCAAACCCAGCGCACGACGGGCAGCCTGGCGATCAGGCGAAACCGGAACCATGTCGAGAAGGGGGTGCCCCACCCAGGTCACCTCAGCGCCTCGACCGGCATAAAACTCCGCTTCTTCAGGGAAAATCGCCAGGATGCGATCGGTAAATTGCAGAAGTCGAGTGGTGCCTCCATCGCCGATCCGCCAGGCCCATTCCTGAGGAGCGATGTAATAGGTAATCGGTACATCCGGCAGACGACTCCGAAGGCTGTGCCCCAAGCGCACATTGGCGCCCATGTAGTCGATCAACACCACGCCATCGGGTGGGCGTTCTTGCAACACCCGATCCACCCTCGCTTGCAATCGAATCGTTGGCACGACCAAAGGCAGGGCTTCCCATAAACCGATCGCTCCCATCGGAGAGGTATCGGCCAGCAACTCAGCTCCGGCTGCCTGCATCCGTTCACCGCCCAGCGCGAGAACTTCTAAATCGAGTCCACGACGTTCAGCGACGCGCCAAAGGGCCTGAATCAGCAAGCTTCCCTGCAAATCTCCTGACACCTCGCCGGTGCTGATGAGCAGACGCACCATCAGCGACTCGATGGAGGAGGCATGGGGCCCCGTCGACCTGTCGACAAGGAACCCTCCAAAAACGTACAGAGATGATTTGCAGCAGGGAGCAAAGCCTGCTGCCTCGCAAGGTTCAAGCCGTCAGCAATGACGTGATCGGAGCGGTAGAGCAACGACCAGATCTCCTGAAGCTGTTTAAATTCCTGCCCTCCCTCGAGGCGATGCAGGCCTTGACGTCTCAAGCCCACACGATTGAGCCCTCTCACCCTGCCTGGATGCCCTTCCACAAGACAGTAAGGAGGAACATCACGGTCCACACGGGTCATGCCACCAACCATGGCCATGCCGCCGATGTGCACAAATTGATGAATCCCTAAACAACCACCGATCACAGCCCGATCTTCAATCAGCACATGGCCGGCTACCTGGATGCCATTCGACATCACAATATTGTTTCCAAGCAAACAATTATGCCCAAGGTGGCAATAAGCCATGAGCAAATTGTTGTCCCCAATTCGAGTCTGCTCACCTTCATCGGTGGCCCGGTTAATCGTGACGCATTCACGAATGGTGTTGTGATTACCAATGACAACCTCCGTTGGAGCGCCTTTGTATTTCAAATCCTGAGGTTCTTGCCCTAAACAGGCACCCGGATAGATGCGATTGTGAGCGCCAATGCGCAGAAGACCATCGAGCACCACGTTGGGACCAATCCAGGTATTCGCTCCGATGCTCACCTCAGGACCAATCACAGCTCCAGGACCGATCACCACACCATTGGCGAGTTGCGCTCGGGAATCCACCACCGCCATCGGATGGACCTGAGCGGGGCGATCGTCCGTGATCACTGATGTGGAGAGCTCCTCACTCATCACGATCAATCCACCAGAGAAAACATCAGCTCACCGGAGCAGACAAGCTGTCCATCCACCGTGGCCTCCGCCTTTACTTTGCCAAAACGCTTTCGTTTAAGGCTGAGCAACTCGCAGGAAATCCTCAATTGATCTCCAGGAACCACCGGCCGACGAAAACGAACACCGTCAATTCCGGCGAATACGAACAAGCCCTGGGGGAGATCCGGCATCTGAGTCACGATCAATCCACCCACCTGAGCCATCGCTTCAACAATCAAAACCCCAGGCATCAAGGGACGACCAGGGAAATGCCCCTGGAAATGGGGCTCATTGATGGTGACGTTCTTGATCGCGACAGCGCGCTCACCTGGAACGTGCTCAAGCACCCGATCCACCAAGGCGAAGGGATAACGATGCGGCAGCAGACCCATGATCTGCTCAGCATTGAGCACGGCAGAAGGCGAGTCGGTAGAGGCAAGAACGGTCAAGTGGCTCAGCGTTGGGGAACGAGTTGATCGGCAAGTGCCGCGGCCAGATCAGTATGAAGGCCGTGGGATCCGCGATAGGCAAGCACCTGGGCTTGAGGGAAACCCACGAGAGCGAGATCTCCGATTAGATCCAAGATCTTATGGCGCACTGGTTCATCTTGAAAACGCAGCGGCGGATTCACCCAGGAATCTCCGTCACAAACGAGGGCATTATCTAAAGCGCCTCCACGAATGAGACCCGAGGCGCGAAGTTGCTCCACTTGCTCGCGAAAACCAAAGGTCCGAGCAGGCGCGATCTCTTCCACAAAGGTCTGAGGAGTGAGCTCGAGGGCCAATTGCTGGCGACCAATCGCTTGTTGAGGGAAATCAATCACGCCAACCAGCGTGAAGCGATCAGCAGGCGTTGCCACGATGGCGCTGTTTCCGCGATTAAAGGCCAGCGGTGCCGACAGAACCAACGGGGAGCGGCGGGGTGTCGACGCTGTGGTCAATCCAGCTTCAGCGATCGCTTCCACCCAGCCCAAAGCAGAACCATCGAGAAGCGGAATTTCCGTTCCTGATACCTGCAGCTCAACATGGGAAACTCCACAGCCAGCCAGAGCTGCGAGCAGATGCTCCACGGTGGAAAGCTGTCTGTCTCCAAAATCGAGGGTGGTGCACAGCTGGCTGTCGCGCACCTGTGAGGGATCTAAACGAACGGATTCTGAGGTTTGATCAAGCCAGCGCACATAGAAGCCTTCCTGCTCAGAAGGAACCAGGGTGACGTCACATTGCTGGCCACTGTGCAACCCAATCCCGGAGCGCGACACCCTTGATGCCAACGTCCAAGGCCCGTTGTAATCCGCAGGCCAAGACACCATTAGAACTTCCAGCCCACACCTAAGTTGAATCTCCATTCACCGGTCAAATCCTGACTGGCAACCTCAAGACGCAATGGACCGACAGGCGTCGTCACGATCACACCCGTACCGATAGAGAAGCCTGAACCTGGCTTTTTCAGCAATTTGCCGGGTTTTCCCGGAACACTGCTCTGGGAACCAAAGTCGGTGCCCGCATCAACAAATAATTCCCCAGCGAAAATGCTGATAATCGGAAAGCGATATTCCAGGGTTGCTTCGCCGTAACTACGACCAACCGCTAGATCGCAGTCGTACCAACCACGCACTGAGTTTGAACCGCCAAGGCAAAAGGCCTCGTAAGGGGGCAAGTCTCCAACAATGGAACCAGCCTTAAGTTGAAGACCAATGGCTTGTGGGCAATTTGCTTTTTCGCCGGGCTTCGGCCGACAACCCTTGGCAATTTTCAACCAATTCACGGGGAAGAATTGGGTATAGCTCGCTTTTACACGGTTGAAAGTTGGTGAATTCTCACCAACAGACAGGAATTGCTCGGTACCGAAGCTGAAGAAATTACCCGACGTTGGATTGCGGGGATCATTCAAAGTGTTGTAGGTCGCCGCGAATCGCAATCCAGCCAGATTGTTTTCAGTAGCGCAGTTATAGGAGATGCAAATAATATCTTCATTGGGAATACTTTTGTTATCACCCTCACTTGGAGTGCCATACACACGAGAAGTACCCTCGAAATTGATGGGTCGAACACTCTGAATATTTAAACCCGCAAGAACTTGCCATGGCGCATTCTTATAGGGGTCACCACCATTAAGAGGCCTTGCAAAAATGATATTTCCACCAACCCTTTGCAGGGCTACAGAGTCGCCCTGATAATCAAACCAACTGTATTCGGGGAAGAGGTCAGAAGCCTCTCCAACATCGTCAAATTTGCGACCGGCGGGGTTGGTTTTTGTATTAATTTCGTAAGCACGGGAAGAATTATTATCTTCGTAATCCGTCACCGTCACAATGTCGCCATTGTTTTGGCTCTGAAAGACCTGAGGAACCTCACGACTCAAGAACAAAGAGGTCCTGAAGGATGTGCGATGCGCATCACCCTTGATCCATGGATCGGTAAACGTGAAATTCGCCAGACCGCCATATTGCCCGTAGGTGAGATTGAGGGCCAGGTTCCAGGCGCGGCCAAACAAATTGCTGTCTTGAACCTGAACCTGTCCAAACACACCCTGACTTTGGCTGTAGCCCAAGCCGCCTGAGAGAGAACCGGTTGACTGCTCAACGATTCCCAAAACAATATTGACTTCGCCTGGATTTCCGGCAACGGGCTTCAGTGTGACTTTGACGTCACTGAACAACGATGTTCCGTAAAGGCGTTTGATATCACTCTCAAGTTGGTTGCGATTAAAAGCCTCACCTGGCTTGATCGATATTTCTCTTGTAATCACCCAAGGCTTGGTTTTTCCACGAATCGGTTCACCTTTTTCGTTGGTGGTTTCCCCTTCCTTGTTCAGGAACTGCACCTCAACGCCAGCAACCGTACCGACAACAACTTTGAGCTGCACAACCCCATCAGGACTGACTCGGGTCGGTCCTGTGACCCTGGCAAGGGCATACCCCTCGCTGGCATACCAGGTTTGAAGTTCTTTCATCCGAAGCTGAAGTTCGGAGAGGTTCAGCGTGCGTCCGTAGTCGGAACTAAAGGCATCCTCAATAACCTGTGGAGGGATCTCATTGTCTTCAGGCAGCAACTCAACCTTGGTCAGTACAGGGTTGGGAACAACCTGAACAACAAGTTGCACGCCAAGCGGACCATTAACCGGTTCGATGCGAACGTCTGAGAACCAACCGGTGGCGTAAATCGCCTCCAAATCAACTTTGAGTTCATCCCTGGTAACGCGGCTACCAGGACGCACGGTCATGGCGTCATAAGCAGCCAATTCCACCCGCTCTTGCTCGGGGTGACCATCGATCCCTTCGATCACCACCTCTGTAATCAGAACTCTTGGCTGCTCAGGGCCCTCGTTTTCAGCAGCAACAGGTGCTTCCTGACCATCTTCAAAAGCTTCCACCTCAACGGATTGAGGTGCTGATTGAGGTGCTGATTGCGAATCAGGAGAATCCCCAGTGAGGGCATCCTCGAGCTGGATCTGTTCCTCCGAACTCTGATCGGAGTCAGCCTCAGCTTGCGCTCGAGCCGGAAGGGTGGTCAGAAGCGGAAGGGCCAGAGCTAGCCCCAAAGCTCCTCGCCGAACGGCGTTCCTGGTTCGGCATGAGGAGGAATTGACCATGAGGTGGTGCGGATATCGGCCGAAACGACCGGAAACGTCCGGTGACCTTACCTGTAGTTGCGGGGTTTAGGGGTTGCCCCTTGGACCCGTTTGCAGACCTCCCCGTAGGCCTCGATCACTCCTCCGAGGTCTTGACGGAAGCGATCCTTGTCCAAAATGCGCTCTTTTGCATCTTGGCTGTTCATGTCCCAAAGGCGGCAGGTGTCTGGGCTGATCTCGTCAGCCACAAGTAATTCACCCGCAGCGTTGCGCCCCAGCTCGAGCTTGAAATCCACCAATTGCAAATTGAGACCCGAAAAGAAAGGGGTCAAAACAGCATTCACCCGTCTTGCCAACGTCTCGATTTCCTGACGACTTTCCTGACTCACCAAGTCAAGTAAGAACAGGCGCGACTCGGTCAAAAGAGGATCACCAAGATCATCATCCTTGTAATAGAGATCCAGCAGTGCTGGATCCAAACGAGTGCCTTGAGAAATTGGGGTTTCACGGCAGAGTGATCCAGTTGCCACGTTGCGCAGCACGACTTCAATCGGAATCACCTGGACCCGTTGGACCACCATCCAATGATCGGACTCCAATCCGCAGTAATGGGTTGGTATTCCTTCCCGTTCCAGCAACTCAAACAGGCACGCTGAGATCTGACAGTTAAGTCGCCCTTTGTCATCAAGTTGTGCACGCTTTTGAGCGTTAAAAGCCGTGGCATCGTTCTTGAACTCAACCAAAACCTCAGCCTCATTGTTTGAGGCATAGATGCGTTTGGCCTTGCCCTCATAAAGGAGAGGCCCATGGGTGCTGGTCATGGCGTGGGCAAAGGATTGGAAGCAGGAGCTTCGGATGAATCCGATTCTCCCAGGGAGGCATGGCCACCGGGCGCGCGAGGAGAGCGAAGCTGATCTTCAAGCTCTTGCAAACGCTGAGGATCCAGGTCAGGGGAGATCTGTTCCAGCTCGAGCAGCGTTAATCGGTCATCAACCCGGCTGGCCAACCGTCGCAGCCGTTCGCGAGGCCGATCAGCATCCCCACCCTGCTGCAGGGCTAAACGCAACTGCAGGCGAAGCAAATCTTCTGCCAAACCCCAAGCTTGCTCAGCGGCCGCTTGATCCAAGGCTGATTCCAACAACAGATCGCTGCGATCTGGATCAAGAGGTGCCAGCAGCTCAGCGACTTGACCAAGCCTGCGCGATGCCACAACTCCTGGGGTACGACCCGCCAGGAGAACCGTGACGGCCTCCTCCGGCCGGCCGGCTGCCAACTCATGGTTGGCCAGCAGATCGAGGGCTGAACGGGTGAGCGGCAAGCCATCATCCGAATAGCCCACGATCAACATTTCAGGATCAAGACGCGTGAGGTCTCCATCAGCCAAACGCCGAAGTGCAAGCACTGCGCGGTCTTGATCGAGGGCCGCACTGGCGGCTTGCCATGACAGAAGCAACCACTCCCTTCGCTGTGATCCTGGTCCAGGCCCAAATCGACTCAGCACAATCTGAGTGCTGTCTGGAGCCTTGCAGGCCATCAGCGCCCGAGCATTCGCCATCACAACAGCAAACGGTTGCGGAGCGGGCGCCACCAACATCAAACGATCGCGCAGCAGACGCAGGCGCTCCTGCAGGCCAAAGCGATCGGCATCGGCACAAGCCGCCGACAACTGGGGAATGCCACCGTCTTCGAGGACCGTTTCAAAGGCCTCTTTGGACATCGGCAGAACGACAGGCTCCACAGGGGCCGGGGCCAACGGCGGTGCTGCCGCCAACAAAAACAACAGTGGCAGGGAGGAAAGCCCCATGGGCTGACAGTCGCTCAACAAAGATGGACAGGTCAGGACAACGCGCCGAGCATTGCGCCTGAACTCCAAACCTAGGGGTCACCCCCCGTTCCGCACCCGCCCATGTCCATCTCCACCACCCGTCCCCTCTCGCTCCCACCGTTGCGCAATGTGCTCGTGGTGGGAGGTGGCGGACGAGAGCAGGCGTTGGCCTGGGCGTTCAGGCGCTGCCCAGAGATTGAAGGCATTTGGATCAGCCCAGGCAACGCTGGCACCAGCGATTTGGACGGCTGCACTCCACTGGCCATTGCAGAAGCCGATCACGACGGCATGGTTGCGGCATGCAGAGACCACCGCATCGATCTGGTGGTGATCGGTCCAGAAGCCCCCTTGGCCGCTGGGCTCGCAGACACGCTTTGCGGGCAAGGCATCGCTGTCTTCGGTCCGAGCGCGGAGGGTGCCCAGCTCGAGGCGAGCAAAGCCTGGGCGAAGCAATTAATGCAAGAAGCAGGCATTCCCACGGCTGGGTACTGGACCGTGTCCAACGAACAGGAGGGTCTTGCCCTCCTCCAACAACTGCAGCGCCCCCTGGTGGTGAAGGCGGATGGGCTCGCGGCAGGGAAGGGGGTAACGGTGGCGAACAGCGTGGAGGAGACGGCCACCGCCATTCAAGAGGCTTTTCAAGGACGGTTCGGACAGGCCGGTGAGCAGCTCGTCTTGGAAGAACGCCTAACGGGGCCAGAAGTCTCCGTGTTTGCCCTTTGCGATGGCGAGAACATGGTTTTGCTTCCGCCTGCTCAGGATCACAAACGACTCCTGGAGGGGGATCAAGGACCGAACACGGGGGGGATGGGGGCTTATGCACCGGCCCCCCTGCTCGATCAAGCGCACCTAGAGCAGGTGCGCGAACGGATCCTGGAACCAACCCTTGCGGCCTTGCGCAAGCGAGGAATCCTCTATCGAGGGGTGATTTATGCGGGTCTGATGCTGACGCCCGATGGGCCCCAGGTCATCGAATTCAATTGCCGCTTTGGCGATCCTGAATGCCAAACCCTGATGCCTCTCATGGGGCCTGAACTGGCTCGCGTGCTGCAGGCCTGTGCCCTCGGACGTTTAGCGGACGCTCCAACACTCACGCTCACAGAGCTGTGCAGTGCCTGCGTTGTGGCGGCAGCCGCTGGCTATCCCGACAGCCCCCGCAAAGGCGATCCCATCACCGTTGCGCTCGAAGCCGAACCAAGCCGCACGGACCAACTTCAGTTGTTCCATGCGGGAACGCGTCACAGCACGGAGGGGGTGCTGGAGACCTCCGGCGGCCGCGTTCTGGCGATGGTGGCGCAAGCGCCAGATTTTGATCAGGCCTTCGCGAAGGCCTACGAGGGATTAACGCAGGTTCGCTACGACGGAATGCAATTCCGAAAAGATATTGGCCATCAAGTGCGCGGACCTAAGCTTTATTAAGCATTGATGCGCCATGAGTAGCGGTTCGGCACCAGCTTCTGCGAACTCCACTGCGTCCTCATGGGCAGGGTCAGTCTCTTCGGATACGGCCCCAGAGCAGGATGGCCTTTGGAGTGGCATCCGCCTCTGGTGGGCCGAATTCAGCCTTCAGACCAAACTTCTGGCCATCGCCACGCTGGTGGTGAGCCTGATGATGACCAGCATCACCTTTTTTGCGCTCAACGGCATCCAGCGTGATGCGGTGATGAATGACACCCGCTACGCCCGCGATTTGGGGCTGTTGTTGGCGGGCAACGTCACCGAGCTGGTGGCCGACGGACACGACCGAGAACTGGCCAATGTGGCCGAACAGTTTTGGCGTTCAAGCCGCAGCCTTCGCTACATCTTTTTTGCAGATCCAGAAGGCGTTGTTTATCTAGGGATTCCCATCAGTGGGAATGACGCTGACACCAGAGGGGACCTCCGTCTCAATCGACGCTTGGAACTCCCCAGCGAACTGAAATCGAGACCTAAAAATCCGCTTGTTCGTCAACATCTCACCCCTGATGGTCAGGTCACCGATGTTTTTGTGCCCTTGATTCAGGAGGGTCGCTATCTCGGCGTCCTCGCCCTTGGAGTGAATCCCAATGACTCGGCCCTGGCGAGTGCCTCGCTCACCCGAGAGGTCACCGTGGCCGTGTTCATCTCGATCTGGGTGCTTGTGATTCTTGGTGCTGTCTTCAATGCGCTGACCATCACCCGACCAGTGAAGGAACTCCTACGCGGGGTTCGCTCGATTGCAGCGGGAGATTTCCAAGCCCGAATCGGCCTCCCTGTTGGTGGCGAACTTGGGGAGTTGCTGGATGGATTTAATGCGATGGCCTCCCAGCTCCAGGACTATGACGCGGCCAACATCGAGGAGTTACAGGCTGCCCAGGTGAAGCAGGCCTCGCTGATCGCAACGATGGCGGATGGCGCGGTTTTGCTGGATGAAAAAGGTCAAATTGTTTTGGCCAATCCAACGGCTCGACGCTTATTTCGCTGGGAAGGGCGAAATCTTGAAGGCCAGGACTTTCTCAATGCCATGCCTGACCTGTTGGCCATTGAGCTGCATGAGCCTCTCGATGGAGTCCTGAATCAAGGCCGTGACAGCAATGAATTAAGAAGCAGCATCGGGGAACCACCGCGCACCCTCCGTTTCGTCCTCCAAGCCGTACGCGAACCCAGTGGAGAAAACCTGAAAGGGATCGCGGTGACCATGCAGGACCTCACCCGAGAAGTGGAGCTCAACGCAGCCCAAAGCCGCTTCATCAGCAACGTCTCCCATGAGCTGCGCACGCCACTGTTCAACATCAAGAGCTACGTCGAAACCCTCTACGAAATGGGGGATCAACTCAGCGAAACAGACAAGCAAGAATTTCTCGGCGTTGCCAATGCAGAAACAGATCGACTGACGCGGCTCGTCAACGATGTCCTCGATCTTTCAAGGCTCGAATCCCATCCCAGCGTTCAGTTTTCTGAACTCGATCTCAGGCCTGGTCTGGAGCAAACCCTACGCAGCTATCAACTCAATGCATCCGACAAACAGGTCGAGCTAGATCTCGAGGCATCGATCGATCTGCCAGACATTCTTGGCAATTGGGATTTACTTCTTCAGGTCCTGGATAATCTCGTTGGAAATGCTCTCAAGTTCAGCCGGAGCGGCAGCCGCATCGTGTTGAGGGCCTACACCTGGCCTGATAGTTGCGTGATGGGACCGCTTCCTGAAGATTCGCTTGAAGCACCGCAATGTGAAATGGTTTCACCTCTTCCAAAATTGCGCGTGGAAGTGAGTGACACGGGTTATGGGATCAGCGAAGACAAACAACAACGAATTTTCGAACGGTTTTACCGCGTAGAAAATGCCGTCCATACGGAGGTAGGGACAGGGCTTGGCCTCTCTATCGTGAGGGGAATTTTAGAGAAACACAGCAGCGTGATTCGCATGGCAAGCGAACCAGATGTGGGCACAACATTTTGGTTTGACCTACCGCTAGCCCAATCCGACCAAGACGAAATCAAACTGCAAGCTGAGCGGCAAAGTCGCTACGAACAAGACGAAACAGAACTGAGTTAATGCATTTCTGCATTAACTCAGCATCAACAAGGCTCGTTTAATCCAGAATGATTGAAATTTACTCTGGAGCCACTCCACGAGCAATACGCGACAATTCACTTCGCTCATCCATCGTCACGCGATGCGGAACGCCACTAATAATTCGTTCAAAGTTTGAGAATGAATCCTTAATCTGAGGACCATTACCGGTGATCAAGAATTCACGAATTCCGCGATCATGCCAGGATCCACGCATTTTGAAGACATTAAGAGCGCGAGCCATCTCACCACGAATTTCTACATATTGCAGCAACAGAATCGTGTCAGTGATAGTAGAAATGTGCGAGTCCGTAATTGAATGACTTCCCATAAATTCTTCCGATGTATTCGTAAAGAATCCCGCGATTTCCTCCTGTTTGGCATATCCAGTCACCCCGATCACAAACTGCCTAAAGGCGTTATGGCTAACACCACGTGCGAGCGCTGATAGGGAGTCAATCGCCATGCGCGTAGGCTTGAATTGACTGATCTCAGTTTTAATAATCTGGAGGTGATCTTCCAGACCAGTCGACTCTGGGTAAGCGCAGATGATCTTCAGCAATCCATCTTGCTCCATCTGCTCAAAATCAATGCCCCAACTCGTGCCGTTGCGTAGCAACTGAGCACGCGATTCTTCGTAGGCAAATAAAATCGCACGCTCTTTGTTACTGCATGCATCTTCAATGAATTTGGAGACCAGTAGCGTTTTACCGGTACCAGTTGCTCCGGTCGCAAGAATGATCGAATCCTTGAAATAGCCGCCACCACACATCTCATCAAGCCGCGGCACGCCCGAACTCACACGCACATTGGATGAACGCTGCGTCAGCCTCATCGCACCAAGAGGGAAGATGCTGATCCCATGAGCACCCATCGTGAACGGGAACTCCCCCTTCATATGGGTGGTGCCTCGCAACTTGAGAATCTCGACGGTGCGTCGTCGGCGCTCGCCCTCCAACACATTGCGCAGGATCACAACATTGTCAGACACAAACTCTTCAACGCCATAGCGCGCGATGGGCCCATATTCGTCAATGCGCTCCGTGGTCATCACGGTGGTGACACCGATCTCCTTCAGCCGAGCGATGAGACGGAAGATCTCCCGGCGCACAACAAACACGGCGTCGTACTGCTGAAAGACCGCCGTAATCGAATCGATTGCCACCCTTTTGGCTTTGTACTTTCGGATGGCGTAATTAATTCTTTCAATCAGGCCAGACAGATCGAAACTGCCCGCCACATCCTGACCATCTGGATCCGGTGAAGCATCAAGAATAAAGAGCTTGTCTTGCTCGACCATCTCCTGCAAGTTCCAGCCAAAACTTGCTGCGTTACGCAAAATATCGAGCGGCGACTCCTCAAACGTGACAAAAATCCCCGGCTCATCGTAATGAGCAATTCCGTTATGGAGGAAATGCAAGGAAAAAACAGTTTTACCCGTTCCGGACGTTCCGCTAATCAGGGTGCTGCGTCCAACTGGCAAGCCGCCATGACACACATCATCAAAGCCCTCGATTCCAGTCGGAAGCTTCTGGACCTGCATCTGAGAAGAACCACTTGAGCTAGAAATCTGCATAACCGCGACCTTGCTCTCCAACGTTAATAAGGAAAATCCTTCGCATCCGCTAGATCACCCTGTGACTTAAGAATCTGCTTCGGCGATGTCCGGGTCTTCCAACGCGTCCATCAGCGAAGAGCCATGGCTGTTGTCAACAAGCTCGTCGTAAAGAAGATCGAGTCCGATCAGCACCCGTTCGCGATCAGAAAGGTCGCCAATAATCCGACGCACAGGGGGCGGAAGAATTTTGGACAACGTGGGTGTAGCCAGAATTTTGTCCTCTTCTGCAAGCTGAGGATTTTTCAAGACATCAATGACCTTCAAGGCGTAAACACCTTTGAATTCAGTTTCAAGGATATTTCGAAGCGTTTTGAGTGCACGCATCGAATTCGGCGTGTTCCCAGCTACATAGAGCTTGAGGATGTAAGTCTTCCGGGGGCTCACAAGGTCACCTCCGAATCCTGAAGCTGGCGACGCTGAGATCCAGAGGGAACCAAGGGAATATCTCCAGGGACCGAACGTCGGTACATTTCGCAAAGGTGAGCCATGACGTCCAGCAGTGCAAGGCGGTAATCCTGAAGGAAGTCGTCTTTATGTCCTTCAAGTCTGAGTTGTTTCCAAAAGTCGTCAATCAGATTCATATGGATCTCAACGGTTTGGGTAATGGGCAAGTCGCCAAAAAAAGCGGTATTCACAAAACTCTCTAAAGCCTGGTTGGCCGCCGCGGGGTCACGGAAATAACCAATCAGCAAATCTCGGTAGGTGCGCTGCAGCGACTGCAGCAACTCACGCTGTTCATGGGGCGGAAGATTGGCCAAGAATCGAGAGGGATCGCGTTTGTAAAAGACCCCGAGGTAGCCCAGCCTTTCCTGCAAACGACTGGACAACTTCCAGGCACTGCCCTCGGGCTGACCGCCAACCTGATCCGATTCAGCGGATCCATCTTCAGGGCGAATATCTTTCTGCCCGTGACGCAGAAACCGTGAAATTGCTGCGTCCACGTTGTAGCCCAGCTGCTCGAGCTGGTCGCCTGGCAGGTGGACTTCTTCGGGGTGGTAATCGACACGCCCCATCAATTCGCCCACCACAACGGCTGGAAAGAGCAGCCCACGAGCCAATAAGTCCTCTCGTGTCTGCTCTTCCAGAAGAGATTGTTCAATCACAACGGCATCAACAGCCTCCCGTTGTCGCTCCAAAGCGGAAACGACATCGACGGCAGAATCCTCAAGGCCAAGGTCAACCCTGGTGTAGCGATTGCCAGGCAACCACTGACAGCAAGCCGATTCAAGCTCAGGCGACCTCAACAAGAACGCGATCGTGAGTGCCGGCCTGCTCATCCAAAACGAAAAGTGATCAATTGAATCTTGACGAAAGAGAGCACGAAGGTCGAAGATCTTTGTTTGTCTTTCGATTGCGGCACAGGCCAAATCGGCGGCTTTCAAGTCTCCGAGCCTGTTCGCGTCCTGTAGCCCATGGCAGAAACCAGTAGCACCAGCTCACAAACCACTCCAGAGACAGGCTCATACGCCATTGTCGAAGCCTCTGGGCAGCAATTTTGGGTGCAACCCAACCGTTATTACGATCTCGATCGTCTGCATGCAGACGTCGACGCCAAGATCACCCTCGACAAGGTGCTCCTCGTCAAGAACGGTGACGTCGCCACCGTTGGCAAGCCGTACGTCCAGGGCGCCAGCGTGGAGCTCAAGGTGATGGCCCACCGTCGCGGTCAGAAAGTGATCGTTTATAAAATGCGTCCCAAAAAGAAGACACGCCGTAAGAATGGTCATAGACAGGAGCTCACACGAGTGATGGTCGAATCCATTTCCGTTGGCGGCAAAGCCATCAGCTGATTGCTTCAACCAGCTTCCCCCTCACCATCTCTTTGATTTCCCATGGCCCACAAGAAAGGCACAGGCTCAACCCGTAACGGACGCGACTCCAATTCCAAGCGCCTCGGCGTGAAGGCCTACGGCGGCGAGAGCGTAACGGCTGGTTCGATTCTGATCCGCCAACGCGGCACCTCTGTCATGCCAGGCGTCAACGTTGGTCGTGGCAAGGATGACACCTTGTTTGCGTTGACCGACGGGATTGTCAAGTTTGAGTCGATCCGCCGCGGACTCCGCAATCGCAAGCGCATCACCGTTGCCGCAGCAGCTCAGTAGAACAAAAGGACCAATCAGCCTCTTCAACAATCGAAGCAGGTTTATAGAAGAGCAGTGATCTTTTCTGAGGTCATTGCTCTTTTTTATTGCAATCATCCAAACAATAATTTCCAATCTACAGCTGCGGTAAAACTCATCATTAACGCCAAGATATTCATATCAACCATGGCGGAAAATTTAAAGACGCAAGTAGCTTCTGAATGATTGCTGCTGAGCTCATCAAAGGAAATTCAGTTCGCATCCCGCATCTCTTGCTGATACATGCAGAAAGAGCTCCAACCCTGAGGCCAAGACCCAAGGGCAACATCAAGCAGGATCTCTATCCGAGCCAAAACGTTGACTAAAGGAATAAAGGAAAGCCAGAACAGTTTCCGATTAACAGAAAGACCTCAAAGAGAGATCAAATCATAGTTTTGTCAAACCATAACCAATCAGACAACCACCCAAATTGGCTTGATTAAACATACTGAGACATGGACGAATGTCTTTACATCCATCGAATCGTCATAGGCCTAGAGAGCGGTCATCTCAGCCAACAAAGGGGTATAGCTTCACACAAGTCATTTTCCAATTTTTCCTTTTGAGACTGATATGCCCCCCCAACGACTCACAGAATCCGACATCCGGGAAACAATCCCGATCAGCCTTAGCGGGCTATTAACACCACACCAAGAGTCAACCAGCTACTTTGATCGCTTATCAATTAATTCAATCAAATGAGCATCATGCTTATCACAAAAATCAGAAACACATTGCCTCAAAATATGGCCAATCGACAAAGACTCTGTATAGCAAAGAAGCTTGAGCTTTTTATGAAGATCATCATGCAGCTCAAAGGTGATACGTTTCATTTTTCAGCAGAGTGCATGTGCATTGTTCAGCAATATGGAAAAAGAATGAGCGCCAACAAACTGAATTGTACTATTTTTGATAAGAAACGGATAGGCCTATAAAAATCTTAATTTTTTCCTTAGCTTCAAGCCTTGCGCCGATCGCCCAACCAGTCCTCGCTTGAGTTGAGCTGCTCCTGGAGGTTGATCATGCCTCTAGCTGTTCACAGGGACTCGGAATGTTTAACCGTATGACTAGGCAATTCTCCGAAACTTGTGAAATATCTCCTAGAAAACCTGCCTTGATGCTTAAATCCAAAACGAATAGCTATTTCACGAATAGTCTTCGTGTTGCAATCGGCAGAGCAATAAAGCAATGATCTTCTAGCCTCTTCAAGTCTTACCTGTGTCATCATCTCTATAATTCCCATGCCAAAATAGTCTTGACATACTCTATACAATGAAGCTTGGGCTACATTTAAGTGCCGACAAACATCTGATAAAGACATTGGTGAACTCATTTTATCAGGATCATGAGAAAGATTAACAATCTCACCAAGCAATCCCTGATTCTTCGCTTGTTTCTTTTTATATAACCTGTGTCCTCCTTCTTCAAGGCATATAGTCATTAAATCATAGTATTTAGAGGGATTCGAAATTCCCTGAACAAGATCCCTTCGAGTGAGTCTGCGTAATTGGGAAAAGGCTTCATGATCAATCACTAAACCAATAGATTGGTGTAAATTCTCAAGAGCACGATTTGCCTGGCATTCTTCAAGTTTATCGAGTAATATTTTCTTGTCTAACATACATGCAGTTGCAGAGCATGATTCAGAATATTTCCCCCATGAGTCCCCTGGATTTGAACGAAAAGTAGTAAGACCACCAAGACTATTATCGCTCATATCAAAACCATCGCAATATCCATGCGGATAACTTGCTTTCTGTATTGGTGTTATCCAGTTAAAATCGACGGACCAACCTGTACCCCATCCCTCATATAAAAGAGGTTTTGATGCACTGATCTCGGCTATGGCCATGCCAGAAGATCTTTCATGTGCCATTGAATAACTACCTTCACCAGTTTCAAGCTGAGTAATTCTTGTAAATTGATCATATTTCTGAAGAGTCTCAGACAATTGCAATGGATCTGTATAGGAAAACTTGACTTTCATGACATGCTTCCTCTATGCAAATCAGAGACAAGAACACTCATTTTGCTTGCTTTATCAATTGTCTCTTCAGGACTCTCTTCAAACGTCTTAAAATAAAGACGTTGAAAAGAATTCCAATTTTTAAATCCATAATACAAAGCATTATGCTGCTTAGTAAATTGCTTCAGGCCTCGAGGAACATGGGGATTTAAATAAGATTTTTTGACTTGTTCTAGACGGATACTCTTAATCAAATCGAGAGTATTCATATTAAAGGTCGATCTACATGCTTGGCCGAGAGATTCTTGCTCAGAGTTCAAGTATTTGGATATTTCTCCTATTGTCAAGGGTGGCAAACCTGGTCTATCTTCATGCAATAACTTAACAAGATCCTCTATTAACTCGGTCGATTCAGATCTCTCTGTGATGTAATTAGGAAGCTCACAAGAATCCTCCAAAGTCGCAATAGCTAAATCGTAAAATCCATTTGCTTTGGCTACACCCTTGGCAAAATGATATTGAAATAATTTTTTGAGCTGAAAACTGGCATCACTATTTGAATCAATACCAATACATTCTTCTATCCTCGCATAGGCATTGTAAGCATTCATCTCATCAATTTTTTCTTTCATTAATTTCCACTTCAAGCTCATACAACAAAGGAGAGTATTGGCCCCGACAATATCCCATGTATTGCCACCAGTTTTATTTAAGCGATTAAATCCAGCGATGCTTAAATCTTTCATTTTATGACCACCAATAATAGTATTGCTCCCTGGCTTTTTCCCTTGATTATTTACCCAACAAAATGCAATTGAATTTTGATTTGCCTCTTCTTCGTAAAGCAATGTTTGATTTGACTTAAAAATTTCAAGGTGAACATTATTAATCGGCGCGCAGATTGAACTCGTTTGCAGTTCACCTTTGCTTAGCTGGGTGATATTGCAAGAAAAATTTGAAGTGGAGTAATATTCATTGTAGTGATTCTTGCAATACGTTTCCATTCCAAGCAAGTTACTGAAAACATATTCTTTTGCCTTCCTTGCCTTCATCTAAATACTGCCTTAGAGCAATCTCTGTAAAATCTGATTTAGAATAACAACTATTCGCTTTCCGATCAGACATTACAAGACTCTTTTAATATTTAAAAGACAATCCGAGAGGCCTATGGAGCACAGGGCTCAGGCGAATAGACCTCCTTAGCAAAGATTTGCTCATTTTCGAGGCAATGCACGTTCCAGGATGCATAAAACCGAAAAGTCACATTCACTATTTCCGCATTGCACTCAATATTAAACGCAGCAAGTATATTTTCACCCAAAAAAAGGGTTCATGCAGTGTATATATCGAGTAGCGATAATCATGCTATGTCTCATTCTCAATTACATGCATTCATTGATCGAGCACATAATGACGAGCAATTTCGCGCTCACCTTTCATCAATGAATCCAAATCAGATTATAGAATTTGCCGCAGAGAGTGGCTTTGATTTCTCAGATGAAATCAAAGGAAGATTTATTAATCGATGGAAAGGAGTATATTTTTGCCCTCAAGCTATTGAAGTTGGAATCCTATGTCCAGGATTAGTACCAGCTGGCTATAAAAACCTTCTTCATTATTCTCAGTCTACATGCAGCGCTTCAAATCTCAAGGAGGAAGAACATGATTTTAGATCAGGTGGCATCTATTAATTTTAAAAACTTGCGCCAACCCCAAGACTTAAACTTATAGTTTTTCCATCATCCTGATCTCGTAAAGAATACATTTAAGACAGCCCGCTGAAGTGCGACAGGATTAAATCAGCAAGAAAATAGATTTATCAATTAATGATCAAGCTTTTGGTCATCAATTGAATCTTTACCAACAAATAGGCAAGAAAAAACGATCATCACTCTGAACTCAATCCTTAACATCAAAATCCATTCACGCATCTCAAGGCAACCATGATCAAGCATTTGATCGTTCCACTTAAGCTTCACTCAAGAGACATCTTCAAAAGCTTTCATTCAAGCAATGATCAACGTCCTCACGACTAAGGGGTCATGCCTAGTGGTCGATAGACCCTTGTGGTGATTAATAATGGGTGAAAGACCTCAAGAAAATGCGATTGCAACGTTCGAAAGAAGCAATCAACAAGATCAGGGGCATCAAAGTGAAAAGGATATTCGCCGCTATGACCTTTAAAGAAGTACCAGTTTAATAAAGCTCGTCCATCCTCATTCATGAGTGCATGAAATTGCATGAGCTGATCCGACGGATCAGGGAGGTGCTCCAAGACATCAAGACAAACGACCGTATCGAAACGTTGGCCAGTGAGATCTGATAGATCACGATGCATCGACATCTTGTGTTCCAGTCCAAGAGCCACAGCCCTGGACCAAACGAACGCTCTGTTCTGTGGATTCAGATCAACGAAATGAACTCGATCAACAGCGTCCAATGCCGCTGCAGCCAGAGCGTGGGTGCCGATCCCTCCTCCAAAATCAAGAACGGTGCCTCGAGCAAAATCCTCCTGCAAACGCAGCGTGTCCGCGATGTAATCAGAACTGCTGAGATGCCAAGCCGCCAACTCAAAGAGATGGCCCGTCCCTACGGTGCTTTCATAAAACTCCGTGGCTTGATCCGCTTGAAAAGCGCCCGGATGGAGTGCGGCTAAATCATCCTTGCCATCGGGTAAGCGCTGATCCACCTGCTCCAGCGTGAGCTGAAGGTGTTCAGCCAAATGGGCACGAACAGAAAAGCCACTATCCAAGAAGGTCTCGATGTCCACGCGGGGAGAATTGCTGAGACGTTGCATCTTCTGCCGGTCAGACAGCGTCAATTTACGTGCAGGCCGGATGCCACATTCAGAACAACTGCTGTTGAAACCCCTTGGATGCACCACTTGGCTTCGTGGTGATCGACAAGCCATCAGGTCTCACCTCCCATGCCTGCGTGAGCCGGATGCGTCGCGTGCTCAAAACCAAAAGAGTGGGGCATGGAGGCACGCTTGACCCGGCCGTGACTGGCGTGCTGCCGATTGCCGTGGGCCAGGCCACCCGACTGCTTCCCTACCTGCCAGGAGAGAAAACTTATCGGGGTGTGATCCAGCTGGGGACCAGCACGAACACCGATGATCTTCAGGGAGAGGTCGTTGCGGTTCAGGACTGGCCGCAATTGAGCCTGGAGGACATCGATCAGGCGCTCGATCCATTCCGCGGCAGCATCGAGCAGTGCCCTCCCCAGGTTTCAGCGGTTCACGTGAACGGTGAACGCGCCCATGCAAGAGCCCGCCGCGGTGAGGTGATGGACCTACCTGCCCGCCCTGTGACCATCCACACACTCTCACTTGAGCATTGGGATTCAGAGCAAGGAAAGCTCACTGTTGAGGTGCACTGCTCCGCTGGCACCTACATCCGTTCATTGGCCAGAGATCTCGGCCAGTCGCTCGGATGTGGCGGCTGCCTCGACTGGCTGAGGCGCACCCAAGCCCTGGGATTCGTAGAAGCCCATGCCATCGCACTCCCAGTGCATCCCAATGAACAGAACACTTCAGGGATGGAGCCGCTCACCCTCATTCCTCCCCAACTCGCCTTAACGCACCTGCCCACACGAACGCTCTCCGAAGGCGAGCGGGACGACTGGAGCTGCGGACGCGCGATTCCCCATCAAAATGGAACCGGGCCCACCGTTGTTCTCAGTTCAGACGACATCATGCTGGGAATCGGACTCGCCAACAGCGAAGACCAGCTCAGACCCAAGGTCGTGTTTGAAGCGCGCGGCTGATTCCTCCCCTGCTCCGTATGGCCGGCCACAGCAAATGGTCCCAGATCAAACGCACCAAAGCGGTGGTGGATGGGAAGCGCGGTGCCCTATTCACCAGGCTTGGACGCGAGATCACCGTGGCGGCGCGTAACGGAGCCGATCCAAACGGCAATTTTCAATTGCGCACGGCGATCACCAAAGCGCGCTCGGCGGGTTTACCAGCAGGCAACATTGAACGCGCGATTGCCAAAGGATCGGGCCAAGGAGAGGCCGGTTCCAGCCTGGAATTGATTCGCTACGAGGGGTATGGCCCTGAAGGCATGGCTGTCCTTGTGGAAGCACTCAGCGACAACCGAAACCGCACGGCGGCCGAGGTTCGTCTGGCCTTCAGCAAACACGGCGGAAAACTCGGAGAGACCGGATGCGTGAGTTATCTCTTTCAGCATCGCAGCGAGGTGCGACTGGAGGGACATTGCGAAGAAGAGCCTCTGCTAGAAGCCCTTCTCGAACTCGATGCAGAGGGATATGTGTGGCAAAGCGATGGCAACACCATGGTTCATGGTGGCTTCGAAGCCCTCGAACAACTTCAACAGGGGCTCCAGGATCGTGGCTGGTCCGTGATCGATTGGGAGCACTGCTGGCACCCCTTGGCGCTTGTGGAGATCCAAGACCAACACCTTGCAGAAACGTGCCAACGTTTACAAGAAGCCTTGGAGGCCCTGGATGATGTCTGCAGCGTGAGCACCAATCTTGGGACTGCCGAATTCACTGAACATTGACGCAGCAAGACAGTCATTTCGTTTTTTGATGGCCTCCAGCCCCTGCAGAAGCATGGATGAATGAGCGCCAGGCAATTCCATAACCCCACGCATGAGCGCAGGGTATGAGGGCCATCAAGATTTAATCAGAAACCTCGATACATATTTTGGGAGACATAATTTGGCTTAGGCACAAATGGTCCTGAAGAAGCTCCCCATTTCACAGCACTATCGAGATCGTAGACAAAAGGCTTAGGGATCTTGATCTCTTTCACTTTCGGTTTCGGCTTGAGAATTTTTGCAAGTTTGTTTTCAACACCTCCACCTGCCATTATTTGCAGCTGATCGAGGCTCAGTTCAGCGTTATTCATTGGTTTGAATTGGTTGAGTGAGGCGAAGAGGGTGATACCTCTCCGATGCACACACCATCCCACCGATCCATGGCTGCGGTCACGAGCTAAATCATCTCGACCCGTGATCTTGGTCACAGGATCTCACAACAACCAAAAGCCAGCTCCAAAAGCCAGCACTACCCCAACGACCAATGCCCCTTAACCAATAGGCCCATTCTTATTTCTCAGCATTGAAGAAACATTAGGTGTCTTTTTTACTCACAGCCTCGTCATAGGCATCAAATCTCACCAAATCCTTCAGTTCAGAAAAACTGAGCATGTTGTCTGGTGTTTTTCCGTTCTGAAGATCCGTCACCGCTTGGCGCATGGCGTACGCGGCAGAGGCAAGCAGGGTGAGGGGATAGGCCACTAAATGAAACCCCATGGCGCCGAGTTGTTCGGGCAATAGCAAGGGAGTCACCCCTCCCTCCAACATGTTCGCCATGCGCTTTCCCGGTACCTCGCTGCAAAAGCGAAGCATCTCTTCTTCTGAACGTGGCGCCTCAAAAAAAAGCACGTCAGCACCAAGATCGGCAAACGCTTTTAATCTCCAAAGCGCTTCATCGAGTGCACGCTGCTGCCCATAGCGTTCCGCAAACGCCGATCGCGCATCGGTTCGCGCCACGATCACCAGATCTGCGCCCTGACGGCGAGCTTCAACCGCAGCAGTGATCCGCTCAATCGCAACATCACGCTCCACAACCTGTTTGACCCCGGTGTGTCCACAGCGTTTAGGAGAGACCTGATCTTCAAGCATGATCCCAGCAAAACCTGCCTGCTTGAACTGATGCATGGTGCGCTGCACATTGGCCGCATTGCCATGGCCTGTATCACCATCACCGATCACTGGAATCGAAACGGCATCGCAAAGAGCACGACCCTGATCCAGCATTTCTGTCACCGTAAGCAATCCTGTATCAGGCAACCCCGCACGCGCTGCAGCCACCGAGAATCCACTCATGAAGGTGAGCGGACAGCCCGATTGCTCCACAATTCTTGCCGATAAGGCATCAAAACAGCAGGGCATGACATGACAAGCGTCTTGTGACAACAACGCCCGTAAATCCGCGCTGGTTCCTGTTGTTGGGGTCACGATTCAAACTCCTCAATATGGATGGTTGGGCAACGGCAAGAATCAAAGCAAGGTCATGAATACTGGTTTCATTCACTGTCATCACCAATCTTGCACAAGACTCATTCCGCTGACGTCATCTAGGTTGAGATTCTGATCATCACCGAAGGATTGAACCCATCCATTAAAAAACTGAAGTTGGCAAAATTCTCTTACTTTTTGCAGAAGAGATTGAATCCTCCTGCAGAATGTTGACTCAATCAGAATTTTGTTACCAGGACCCTCTCGACAGGCAATGTTCCCTGCCTGCCGCTTCACCGAAGCAATGAGTTGTAGCCAATGCTTTCAGCCAAGATAAGGGCTTACGAATAGCCTGCAAACAGTCGAACTTCGATGTTCTTCTGTCCATTGCTGTTGGGCTAGCGACTCTTCCCCTGAGATCAATGGCTAAGGCCATCTTTCCCCATGGCCGCTGATCCATGCCATGTTGCAAGACAGCGCTCGCCTGCCCTGGAGTCATGCCTCGTTCTGTTCGCCTCATGCCCCTTGCACGGTTGTTGTTACTGCCATGGCTCATCGTGCCAACTAGCCAGGCACAGGAACCTGCCACAAAAGCCTTTGAGCAAAGGAACATACCGCTTTCCTTGATCTTCAGTGAGTGGCGCCAAAACGGCAATAACGCCAACACCTACATCTGCGCCTGTGACCGTGCGAGTTGCGACACCAGACCGGGTTGGCCCTTCCGCAGCTTTCGCACCGGTGAATCGATCCCGGTCCTAGGGGAAGCCAATCTCAACGATGCACGGCGCAATGGCTTTATCTGCGGACGCCGTTGAAAAAAGAGTGGCAGTTCAGACCAATGGAGCAATGCTGAAGTGTATTTTCAGCCCTATTTCTTAAACTGCTTACAAGTTGCGAATCACCCGATCATCATCAGCAGAATCCAATAAAACAAGCATTAATCTTTTCCAGCTTAAATATCCAAAATAAATCCAGCAACGAAAACATATTCACAACCCAGGCACGTAATCCAAGCCTCAACGCATCAAAAGCCAGACAGCAAGACCACCGATTCCTACACCCTTAAAGAACTGAGCCCACGTCAACCCATAGGTGTCGATCTGGAATGTCCTCATCATCCAATTGAGAAGCTCTTTGTGCTTGCGAATCAAAAGGGGACTATCCGCCGTATTCAGCTGCTGAATTTGCTTGAGCTTTATCTCACCAAGCTTTGCCACGACCCCTTTCAACAAAGAATCACAATCTTAAAGCCATCGAGGTGATAGCAAGCTGTTGAGCGGCACGATTCCATCGCCCCCTTCGCACGCCAAGCAATCAGTCGATCCGCTTGCCGCGACATCGAAATCCAAACATCGGGACGAATCCACAAACAAATCCTCAAAAAAGCACAAGCGGCCTAATATTTGAAGCAACACAGACAACGAAACTCAAATCAATGCTTGACGCAAGCTTACTTTTACCCACAACCATAGATAACACCTTTTCAGGCAGAAAAGCCTCACTATGGTTCTTTTATATGTTGACGGCCATCACACTTTGGCGCAGCCAACACCACTTGCTTGCGGCCGATGGAGGGGCACAATCGATAGCCACCATCCCGCTTGATACCTATTCAGCAGAAGCATCAGGAACCGTTATTGGGATATTTGCACTTTGGGGTCTATCTCAATTAGTTATAGGAATCATCTATCTTGCGGCATGCTTGAGATACAAAGCACTCATACCTCTTTTATATGCCCTTGGCAGCATTGAATACGGAGTAAGAGCTTTTTATATTGGCCACTACAAACCCATTGAGACGATGGGTGATGCCCCAGGAGCCATCATCAATATACCTTTGACGATCATCCTTATCGCCATGCTGTTGCTGTCGTTATGGAGAAAGGATCACCCAGAACGACAGCCATTTCATTAACCATTCAAACTGAAAAATGAACCCATGGGCCTTCATAACCCCATGGCCTTATCCCTGAGTTTCAAGTGGTCGGCTCCAATCGCAACGGACAGGGGCATTTCAGCACCAGACATCGATCAGAGCCCATCGAGATGAAAACAATGGCAGCCTTCATCACCATCTGCTTGAGGTGAGACCACAGTTTTCAGCAAGCAGGAATTAAGTGGCCATTCTGAAATGCAACACAGGCTTCAAAGGCCTCCTGAAAGGTCCTTTTCAAGCTTCTTGCCTTCTTCACGCAAAGGTCCTGGTAAAGACTGTCCAGAAAGGATGAGTTTCAGCAGCATGGGATCAACGCAACCGTCACGGCCATGGACACCGCCAGAGACTTGAGCGAGTTGAGTGAGGCTGAGTTCAGAGTTCGTCATGACATTCAAGGAGGGAAGTGAAAGGCGAAGGCTTGATTGCCTCCGATGCACACACCATCTCTTGAATAAATGGCTGAAGTGATGTGAGAAGTCATGACGAGAGGTGATGTTGCTCACAGTTGCTAAGGCAACGATCACCTGCTCAGCTTTGAGCTCATCTCAAAGACCTTCGCTGAACAGCTGGACGTAAGCACCACTGGAATCCTGCATCAGGCTCTCGTGGGTGCCCTGTTGAATCACTGTGCCCTGATCCATCACCAGGATTAAGTCAGCATCTCGGATCGTGCTCAACCGGTGGGCCACGATCACCTGGGTGCAGCCCCGTCGGCTGAGATTGGCGATTAATTTCTGCTCCGTTTCGGCATCGAGGGCCGAGGTGGCCTCATCCATGATCAAGATGCTCGGGTTGCTCACCAGGGCACGGGCTACTTCCAGTCGCTGGCGTTGTCCACCGGAAAGATTGCGACCACCTTCAGAGAGCAAGGTGTCGATGCCATCAGGCAAACCGCGAACAACCTCGAGCATCTCCGCATCTCTGCAGGCCTCCAGCAGCGTTGATTCATGAATGGCGCGATTCCAGAGGCTGAGATTGTCACGCACGCTGCATCCAAACAGCTGAATCTCCTGCTGCACCATGGCGAGGGATGAAACAACCACTGCCCGAGGGAGCTCCAGAAGCGTTCTTCCATCAAACAAAATCGTGCCCGCAGTGGGCTGATGCAGACCGGCCAGCAGTTTCGCCAGGGTGCTTTTGCCGCTGCCGCTGCCGCCCACCAGGGCAATACGCATGCCGGCATGAATCGTGAGGTTCAAGCCATCGATCAACGGAGGCTTGATTGCTGTGAACCCGTAGCGCAAATCCTTGATTTCAATCTGACCACTCAGTCGGGTTGGTGCCGTGTCTTGCTCTCGCTGATCACGACTAGCGAGCAGCGGATCACGCGGTTGTTCGAGCACATCTTCCAAACGCAAGACGCCTGCCTCAAAGCCAGGCAACTGCTGAACAAAGCTGATCACGCCTTCAATCTGTCCCTTCAGGCTGAAAGCAATGGTCTGGGCCGCCAGCAACATGCCCAAGGTGAGCTCACCGCGGATCACGAGGAGGAAGCCCAACAGCAGGACCGCTACTTCGTTGAACGTGGTGAGGGCGTTGGGGATCAGGCGCAGACGCGCATTGCGCAGCTGCAAGGCCTGCAGCGTGTTGAGGAACCTGCTCTGATAGCCGGCAAAGCGACGAAACACGTCTTGTTCAATTGCAGCCGCTTTGATCGTTTCGATGTCGCGCATGGCACTCACCACCACGGCACCGCTTTTTGCAGCATCCTTTTCCAACGTGAGGCTGGCATCCTTCTGCATGCGCAGATTGAGCTTCACCACCACGGCATTGATCGACGTCGTGCCAAGAATCAGCAGTCCAAGCCAGGGGCTGTAGAGAAAGGTGAGCACGAGGTAAAAACCAAGCAGCAACAGCCCCGTCGCCATCGGGACCAACCGGCCGCCAATGAACTCGGCAATGCTGGCGTTGATTCCCATCCGTCCGGCAATATCCGAGGCATGGCGCTGGCTATAAAAGCGCTCAGGCAGGGCGAGGATTTGATGCTCAAAGCCAATGGCAAAGCGACGGGTTAAGCGTTTTTCAAGGCTTCGGGTTCCCACCAACTGCAAATGCTGAAGCGCCACCTGCAACCCGATGGTCACAGCCATCGCCCAGAGCATCGGTTTCAGCCAGAGGCTCATGTTGTTGCCAATCACCTCATCCAGATAGATCTGAGCAAAGACCGGCATCACCAGCTGGGGGAAGATCAGCAACAACCCAGCGATCAGGATGAACAGGACGCCTCTCCATTCGCTGCCCATCCGTTTGAGCACAATCGGCCAAACCGATGGCGCCTGCCCACCGCGCTTGAACTCCGGGCCAGGTTCCATCGTCAGCACAATGCCTGTGTAACTGCGATCGAACGCCTCCCGGCTCACCGTGCGCGGTCCAAGGGCTGGATCGTTGAGAGCCACGCGATCGCCGCGAAACCCCTCAAACACCAGAAAGTGATTGAACTCCCAAAACAAGATTGCGGGAGGGGTCAACTGTTCCAACGCGGCTAGTCCCTTCTGAAATCCTTTGGCGTCTAGGCCGAAGTTTCGTGCCGCAAGGATCAAATTCGCCGCATCACTGCCATCACGCGACACTCCGCACAATTCGCGCAAATGGGTGAGCGGCACGTAGCGCCCGTAATGCTGCAGGACGATGCTCAAGGAAGCTGCACCGCACTCGGTGCTCTCCATCTGCAACACCGTGGGCGTACGCACCATCAGTAGATCCCCGTCAGATCACGCAGGATCGGAATCACATAACTAATCGGGCGGCGTTCCTCCACCAACACCCGCACCTCTGTGGGAGTACCGGTAGTGAGTTGAAGCGTCGGGCCTGGACCACCGCCCCAGTCGTAACGACTGACCGTGGAGGGATCCCTCTTAAGGGAGGTTTTCACCTCAATCAAAGGCCCCTTAGGTTCCATTCGCACCGCCTCTAGTAGAGACTCCATTCCGAGGCGTTTGATCAGGGCCTGATCACTCACTGGAAGTTGCCGAATACTGAGCACCTGTCCTTCGATCCCCCCATGGCGTTGTTGTTTCGTGCTGGAGGGACTGATCCGTACGCGCTGGCCAACACGCAATCGCTTCCCGTCGCCTGCCGGAAAAAAGGCCAAACTTTCTAAGGGATCTTCTGGGGATGCCGCTTCCAAGGTGAACAGGGTGCTGCCGGCTTGAAGAACCTCGCCCCTGTGAACATTGCGATCGACCACACAGCCATCGATCGGAGCGCGGATTGCCGACACACGGCTCATCTCCTCATCAAGCGCCTCGATCCGGGTCTGCTGTTGCTTGATCTGCTGCTCACGCTGACCATCTCGAGCTTCCACTGAATCCACAAGGCTGCTCAACTCTTTCTGACGTTGACTCAGCTGATCCAGCGAGAGGCCGCCCAAGCGGGCCAGATTCTTAATCCGGTCAATCTCTGCTTGCTGCTGACGAATGCGAATCCTTCCAAGCTGATCTTCGGTCCGGTCCTGGCGGATGAGTTGCTCCAATTGGAGCTCAGCTTCCTGCTGTCCCACCTCCTGCTTCACCGTATCGATCCGAGCCATCAGTTGCCCCCGCTTCACGCAGTCACCGATCCTGTTCTTCAGTTCAAGGATTCGCCCTGGAGCTTCGCTTTGCACCACCGTGAGGCTGTTGGAGCGGATCAAAACCCCTCTACCACTAATCCGCACGGGAAGTCGTCCGAGCACAGACCAGATCGCAATCGTGAGAGCAAACCCACCCAGCGACAACAACAACAGCCATTGCCCCGGACGCAGAAGACGCATGGGGTGATCAAGTTGTTCTGGACTGGATAGAGCATCCAGCGCGTTCTTACGGAACAAGCTCATGTGATCTGACGCTGCATCATTCGGGAGAAAAGGCCATCGTTCTGCATCAGGGTTTCGTAGCTGCCCTGCTCCTGCACCTGACCCTGTTCCAGCACCACAATCCGATCGGCATGACGGATGGTGCTCAGGCGATGGGCGATCACGATGCGCGTAATCGCAAGCGATTCGAGACTGCTCGTCACAATCGCTTGGGTGCGGTTGTCCAGGGCGCTGGTGGCTTCATCAAAAATCAGGATGCGAGGTCGGCGCACCAGGGCACGGGCGATCGCCACCCGCTGTCGCTGGCCGCCTGAAAGCGTTCCGCCCCCCTCAGGAATCATCGTCTGCAGCCCCATGGGCATCGCGCGAATCTCATCGGCAAGTCCGGCAAGTTCAGTGGCATGCCAAGCCTCCTCCTCATCGATCACGCTGCCTCCTGCAATCGCTTCCATCAGCGTGCCGCTGAACAGAGTGTTGGTCTGCAGAACCGTGCCAATTTGACGGCGCACACTGTCAAGCCGCAACCCGTTCAGGGGCTGACCATCAAATCGAATCTCCCCGTCCTCAGGGGCTGCAAAGCCCAATAACAAACGCACAAGGGTGGATTTTCCGGACCCGGAAGGACCAACAACGGCGAGCTGTTGGCCAGCTTTGGCTTCCAGGCTCAGCGCATCGAGCACCAACGGCAAATCTGGGGCATAGCGATAGCTCACACGATCGAACTGGATGTCACCATCCAAGACACCAGCGGCATCACGCAGCTCCGCCGTTTCCGGCTCCGTCTCAAGAATGGGCCGAGCCCGCTCGTAAATCACTGGCATATCAAACGCTCCGATGAGCAGTCCGGCAAAACCGGCAGCAGCACCAATGAACGTGCCGAAGGCTGAGAAAAAGCCCAGCAGTTGGCCCACATTCGGAGCGTTGAGGTTGGGACTGCTGGCGGCTTCCGCAATCAAGCGAGTGATCACGATGTAAACGAGCAAAGTCCCGAGATTGGGCATCACCCCTTTCAGCAGAGCGGCGGTCGCTTCTTTCGCATCGAGAGCGTTCTCAAGGTCAACGATCTTTTGAAACTCCTGGCCCCACCAACGGGCTGCAGCAGTTTCCGCCCCGGCCAGTCGCAACTTGGCGACGGAACCGATCAATTCGAGATTGCGACTCTGCGCTTGACCTTCAGCTTCCTCCTGATGCCGTTGTAAAGGACGAGACTGCAAGCCGATCAAGGCTGTTGGCAGGAGAATCAGCGCTGCGACGAGCAGAGCGAGGGCCGTCAGCTTCACGCTGATGCGCAGCATGAACAAGATGTAAATGCTGGTCAACACGAGTCGCAGCAGGCCACCCTCGAGAAGTTGCTGAATCTCTGAACGCAGCTCCTCCAAAGCGCCAAAGCGCAGCTGAAGATCACCGACATTGCGCTTGCGAAAAAACTCAGCAGGCAGTCGCAGCAAGCGATGCATCCCGGCCAGCTGGGAGCGGGCCGCTCCCCTTTGCTGGCTGAGTTGCACGGCTCGGCTCTGCACCCACTCGAAGCAGACCCGCGTGATTCCGGCAGCCGCGAGGATCACGCTGATTTGCAGAAGCAGCCCAAGATCCCGATCGGGTAGCGCCTGATTCGTAATCACCGTGTTGAACGTTGGAGTCAGCAACGAAAGAAGGGTGGAGAGCAGCATCACGCCCACTCCCAAACGAAAACCTCCGCTCAGAACTCCGAGGCACGTTCCTGCGATCGCCCCGGTTGCCCCCATTCCAAAAATCCAGCGGGCAGCCCCCACATCACGGCCGATCGCCAAAAGGAATCCAACGCTCACGCCAATCAACAATCCACCCAACACGAAGTTGATGAAATGGGTGGGTTGGCCATAGGCGAAACGCAATAACCCGAGCGTGCTGAGATCCTTGGCCTGAAAGGCCGGACAAATGCTCAACATGCGAGGCGAAAGCCCACGCAACCAGCTGTCGCACTGTTGAAGGGGCAGCGGCTCAACCATGCACTCCGGAAGCCAGGCGCGGTATCCCTTAGCGGTGGTCTGAAGTACAACGATGCGGGGAGCAACCCCAGGCTGCGGCTCCAAGAAGCCGATCAAATCGCCACAGTCTTGTTGAAGATCAGCTCGATCAATCAACACATCACGGGACATCAATTCCGTGCGATCAAGCAGCTGCTGGAGCCTCTCGCGTGGATCCATGTCCGTTGGAAGGATTGGTGAAGGCAGCAGCGATCTCTGGTCCCTACAAACCAAACTCAGAGCGAGAAACACTGGATCATTAACGCCTTCCTGCGAAAGCAATTCAGGGATTGCAGGAGGTTCAGCCGCGTCGCCATGGCCCATTTCCATGGCCCAAAACAATTGCTGCTCACTGACCTCATTCAAGGATTGATGACTTGTGAGCAGGGATTGGTGGTGATGCTCTGCACGCTGATGCTGCTCCGTCAGCTTGTGCAGCAACTGCTCCACGCTGGGGGCTTCAGATGCTGTGAGTCCAAGTTTTTGGCTGAGCTGCTCATCCAGCCACTGCACGCCCTCCTGAACATCTCCCTCAGCGACCAACTCCACCCTGCTGGCATGAATTGCCTGCAGCTTTAAAGAGATCGGCGCCGCTGAGCTCAACACCACTCCGGGATAAAGCCGGCCCGGTTCCAAACGGATGAGTCCAAAGTCATTCGTACCGCTGGAGACCAGCAAAAGATCCCCTTCGACAAGGCGAAAGGCCACCTCTGGCCAATCGTGCTGACTACCGGCAACCCATTTCATGACTGAACAGAGTCACCACAGCGAAAATGCTGGCAAAGCCAATCAAAATGGCGTCCTGCCCGACTGATCGCTTCCAGTTGGTGGAGATCCAATGAATCCAGAGCGTTCTGCTCGGTCTCATAGCTGGAAACAGCCCGTTGCTGAGCGTGCAATTGATCCCGGCTCCGCTGAGAAAGCATGCAGGCAACACCACGAAAAAAGCGGGAGGCGAAGGCGGGATTTTGCGTTAATTCTGCCTGCAGTTTGCAACGGTCGACAGATAACAGATCCATCCCTTGCTCAGATCTCACACAAGCCGAGGCTCCCCTTTGATCATCAAGAAGAAGGGTCATCTCTCCCAACAATTCTCCTCTTCGAGAGCTACCAACTAACTGAGTCGTTCCGGATTGCGTGAGAAGGATCTCAGCCTGCCCACTCAGAATTAGGTAAAGCGCAGGAACCTCTGCACCTTGCTGAAGGAGCTCAGAATCAGGAGGAATGCTCAGAAGTTTGCCAATGCTCGCCAGGCGATGCACATCCTGCTCTTCCAAGCTGGCGAACAACATCAACACTTTGCGAAGCGCTTCCACCATCGATTGGTCTGCCGTCAACCGATGAACCCAGGCGTTCTGCCGTTGGATTTGAAGGGCAAGCTTCTGGGCTATTAAGCGATGCAGCTCAGCTGCCATCACTGGATGTTTCAACTGAAGCTGATCGAGATCTTGAGATCGCAACTCCAAGATCTTGCCGTCAGTGTTAGCGGTGATGGTGGCCACTGCTGGACGTTGCTCCAACCAACTCATCTCCCCCACGAAGCCACCAGGCGACAACGTCGCCAACTGATCTTGACGCTGCTGCACGTCGCTGGTTGTCACGGTTAGGGAACCTTCCAACAGCACCAGCACACGATCACTGAAATCACCTTCCCGAATCAGCGTGTTTGTTGGTTGTACCGAGCGCAAACTGCCAGCGCTCTCCATCCAAAGCATCAACTCAGGGCTTGCACAATCAAAAACACTGAAAGGAGACATGAAGGAGCAGACCCATCATCAACCCGTTGCGATCCACGGAGGGATAAAGGAAGGATGCCTGATTGGCCAGGTGAGTTCCAGAAACTGAAACGAGAAGAAAACTTCAAGATGCACAATCTCAAATCCTGAAAAAAGACGAATCCATCCCGCATACTGAATACACAGTTGTAGATAAGAACCAAGCCAAAAGAGAACACGAAAAAGGATTCGGCTAGATCAAGTCGCTTGCTCAAGCCACGCTTGGAAACAGTCAGAAAGACCTCTTCACAAGACAACCAAAAAAAAAGCGAAGGACAATCTTGCTCTCCAGCCCCTCAAAAGCACCAGAACGGCTGATCTTTTTAGATCAAATTAAAGCAATCATGATAGCCCTCGTTATCGCCAGTCATACGATATTTGTAGGCGTACTGTTCACAACAGACACGAGACAAATGATCGTGTCATCACCTATTTACGAGGCAGCGAGTAATTGGTTTGGCTGGATCTGCAACACTTTTTACATGAACATCCTATTCCTGATCTCAGGCTACTTATTACCAAATTCAGTGCATAAACGAGGGGTCGGATACTTTGCTAAGCACCGCCTTCTTCGCCTTGGGATCCCTTTGATCATTGCAATTTTGATCCTTAACAACATAACACCTTTAGCCGGTCTCGCCATCCCCAACAGCACCGTATTTGCTCAAGAAATCAACACTCTTCCACTGAATAGAATTGGACCTCAATGGTTTCTTGTAATACTCATTTTATTGAATACAATGTACTGCTGCTGGGCCTTCATTCGAAAAAGCCGATTTTCAGTTGAGAACACCCAACCGTTGCCAGGCTGGCGTTCCTGGCTGATGAGCGCTGCAATTCTTGGGATACTAGAGATCGCAATGGGACATTTCACAGGATTCTGGTCAAACTTAAAAAACTCCCATTTAGATGGTCTTGGCTATCAGGGAATGCACCTTTGGACCTATTGTTTTTTATTCTTTGTGGGATGCAAAGCCGCATCGCATCAATGGTTAGAACGTATTAACAAGCGGCACGCATTGCGATGGCTACAACTTTCATCACTGATCACACTGGTACTCGTGGCTACAAACCACGCACCATTTCAAGTTCCCCTTAACGAGACCGACTCGCAAACGGTTACGCCAATCATGGAATTTTTATCACCACTCATTGGCTGGGGATATATGGCTGCAATTTTAGCTTGGAGTCAAGACCACCAACAGCCAGAACAGCATTGGCTGGTCAAGGCAGGCAAGGATAGTTTTGGCGCCTATTTAATCCACATACCACTCCTTGCCGGAACCATGATTACCTCCTATTCACTAGGGGTAAGAAACATCTGGTTGCTTGGATTAGGATCGACAGCAATAGCGATCTTCATATCATTTTCAGCAAGTCATCAATTGCGCCGGATTGCTGCCATTAAGCGCATCATATAACAAAACATAGCGAAAGAAGACTGGATCATCAGGTGCAAAATGCAGCAAAAATGCCAATTCTTTATGTATCAAAAGCTACATGACTTTTTGAGCAGTCGTGCAGAGTAGTCAATTAACAAAAGGTTCATGACATTTTTAATGCATTGGTCATTTAAAACTGGTTACCACGCCATTGCCGCTAAAAAGTTTTTATCTACAGGGGCTCCATTCCCTGAATGCAAATCATGGAAGCGGTTTCACGGTCCTGGCTCAGTAGAAGGTTGGATTTTGGTGGAAGCAGATAATGCTGATGCCTGCTACGAACACGCTGCCGAATGGGCCGAGTGCTTGGATTGGGAAGTGACCCCTGTTCTTACGGACGATCAGGCAGGTCCCTTCATGGCCAAGGTTTACAGCTGATTTCAACCGGAGGAAGGAACTCTCGCCACCAGCAAAATTTTTGCTGTGTGGCTTCCATTCCTTCCGAAGCACCACCTCTTGATAGGGTTCGCATGATTGGAATGCTATCCAATACAAACTCTGAACACATCCATCAAGAAGAGCACAGCCACTGAGCCAATCCACAAATGCGGGCCAGTACAAAAAAATTTTCTAGTCTATCGAGACATATTGGCAAAAAAGGATTAGGGATGAGAGCGAACCTATCAACAACATTCTTACAAAATAAGGCCATCAAAAATCTTTTCATTTCCTTATCTTTCGTCTTTACAACATCAATCTTGTGGCCATCATTCGCGAATAGCGATGACGGGCACTCAGCAAGCCATGGAGTCAAGGTTGAGGTGTTAGCAAACTCCACTAAAACGTGGAATGGCAGCGTGCTACCCAGCTATCCCAAGGGACAGCCCAATATCAAAATACTGCGGATCCAAGTGCCAAGTGGCGTGACATTACCCTGGCACTACCATCCTGTGATCAATGCCGCCGTCATTCTCCAGGGAACACTAGAACTCAAATTAAAAGATGGCACCAGAAAGACTTACCAACAAGGCGATGCTCTCATAGAAGTTGTCAACACGATTCACGAAGGTAAAGCATTAGGAGCAACCGATGTAGATCTGATTGTATTTTATGCGGGAGAGAAAGATGTGCCAACCACAGTTCTCATCGATCCCCAGAACAATCAGTAGCAGGGTGAGCCCGCCTCCGCATCCATAAAATGCTGACGATGCAAAGGGAAAAAGAAGCACTCGCCTACAATAGAAACATCAAGTGAAGAAGCCTATTGAATGGCTTCAGCTGATGGCAAAGCTTGCTCATTCACTACACTCCTTCTCATCCGCTTTCAAATGTTCGAGCAAATAGGAGTACCAGTTACCATACGCAACAGCATCCTCCTTCGTGATTTCATTGGCCTCTATTGCTGCAAGTAGTCGATATGCAGCTGCTCGTTGTTTTTGATCCAATGCCCATTACCCCCTGATCATCGAAAGGGAGTGAAGCAAAGTTGGCGCAGGCATCTCAGATACGAACTTCGAGAAAGAGATCTTCGTTTGACAATAGTTAGGTTCACATTTAAACGGAGAAGACATTAATTCAACAAGCTCTCTCCGCTCTTTCTTCATAGCAAATACTGGCAATTCAGGCATCAAAGTTGGTTCTGAGTGATGAGATCACTATCGCCCACACACATTCAAAAGAACTCCCCCAAACGGGTGATCGTAGACATCGAATGAATCACCTATTCAGGGGAGACAGAAGGTTGGATGCGCCCAGCACGGCATCGCCCATCGCGATGAAATTCCATAAAGGGCATCAGGAGCAGGCAATTGAGACCACTAAACTTGCTATGAGCTCAACGCACAATCTATTCACATTGGAGAGACCCATGAAAATAAGACAACGAATACCGCCTAAGCTAAGCAATCTGATCGACAAAATCAGACGAAGGATTGCCTACGTCCCAGCCGTGAGCGATACGATTTCATCCATGAAAGATCTTGGAATCGACCTGAAAGAGGACAAAAAAAACAACGAATGAAAGGCCTCTAGGGAAACCAATGATCAGGATCATGGATTCCGCCTTGGTCTTGCCCTCGTGATTCCTGGTTTCTATGCGTCAATCTCGACGCTCCAACCCCCCAGCCCCGTGCAGTGACTTGAGAAACCAACAGTCACAACCACCGTGCCCTGTTTGGCCAAGAGGATGTTCCATCTGGAGGAATCCCCAGGCCCGATAAAGCTGTTGAGCAGCAACCATTCCCGAAAGCGTTTCGAGATAAATCCAGCGATAGCCCATCACACGAGCCTGTTCCAACAAGCTCCCCATCAGGCGCCAACCAACACCCTTGCCTCTCGCTGACGGAGCTAAATACATCTTCTGCAATTCGCAAGTGCCCTCCACACCCCTTAGGGGTCCTATTCCGGCTCCGCCAAGAACATTGGTGCCCTCCACTGCAACGAAATAAAGGCATCCGGAGGCATCGTAGGTCTTGCTCATTGCATCGAGTTCTGGATCTTGCCAAGCAAAGCCTGGGCGATTAGCACCAAATTCAACAAGTGCCGACCGAATCACTTTGGCCAACGCTATGTCGTCCGACGGGTGTAATGGGCGAAGCTTGATGACAAGCCCTTCACTCAAAAGGATGACCTCCAAATCGAGAGACCTGTTCGGAGTTCAATCGAGACAACCCCAGTGAACTGGCTCTGATGAGAGACGTCGTCAGCAACCAAAGCGGGCAAAAGAACTCAACATCAACATTAATCAAATCAGCCAAAGAGCAAGAAAATCAATCATGAATCCTATGCATTCAGCAGCTTTGATATGACAAGTGCCTCCAACGCAACAACAGGTGGGGCACTTAGCCATAGCGGCGTTCATGCTAGATTCAAGAAAATATTACCAACATGCTAGATATTTTACCTGGGTATTATATTGTTTTCTTGGCACTAGGACTAGCAGCGGTTCTCGTGGTCTTTTTCTATTCCTTTACTCGAAATTCCAACTATGAAGTGCAACAGCGAGCCAAAAAAATCCAAGAGAAGAGGCAAAAAGCATCAAATCCTAGCGATGAATAGCCTCTAACACATCTGCCAAGTGTTGTGCTTACAGTTTCAAGTCTCTGCTTTTTTCCCCAGGGAAATCGGAACCAAGCGTAAATGAGCAATCTTGGCATTGAGTCGACTAATCACTTTCAATGCAGATTTTGTATGCTCTGCACGAATAATCATTCACAAAAACATGCTGATCAATCCCATTTATCCCGAATCATTAATTATCAGACATTAGCGCAATATAGACTCAACAAAAAGTTGCTCGTAGCATGCATCCGCGAAGCAATCCCTTTGGTTTTTTCCAAAAAAAACTCTCAGCCAAGATGTTCAATTCAAGAGAGCAAGGCAGAATCACTTCAAGCTGGAAACGGATTGTCGCCGTAGGCGTTGAGGGCTTTGCTAGTGGTCTTCCACTGATGTCAGTCAGCACGCTACTTCAGGGGTGGCTAACCGCTAATGGGATTCCTATTGCCACGATTGGGCTTCTAGGACTCATAGAACTGCCTTACACCCTCAAACTTTTTTGGGCACCCCTAATGGATCATTGGGCCATCCCTTGGCCTGACCGACGCAGGGGTTGGATAGCAATTTTACAGCTGATGATCGGTATTGGCTTGGTGAGTTTCACTCGTTTCGGGGCAACAGTTTCAACGAATGAGATTCTCGCGATCGGTTTCTCAGCTTTTGTGATTGCAGTGTTGAGTGCATCTCAAGACGTTGTTGTGGATGCATACCGAACGGATCTCCTTCCTCCATTGGAACGAGGCGGGGGTGCGGCATCAGCAACGCTGGGTTACCGAGGCGCCATGTTGTTTATTGGTGCCGGCTGCTTTGTGATCGCGGGTCAATTTGGCTGGGAAGCAGCTTTCATCACCGCTGGCACTGCGATGTTGGTGATCGTGCCAATCACCCTTGTTTCACCAACACTCACTGCGATCCAAAACCCGGTTCCAACCCTTAGGGAAGCCGTCGTTGGACCTGCCCGTGAATTCATTACTCGAACGGGACGGAAACGAGGACTGCTGATCTTGCTCCTCGTGATGTTATATCGCTGGCCTGATGGGCTTCTTGGTTTGATGGCTGTTCCATTCCTGATCCAAAGCGGATTCTCAGCGGAAATGATTGGAACAGTGCAAGGAGGCTGGGGGATTGGCGCATCGATTGCAGGCACCGCCGTTGGGGGACTCTTTTTTTCCAAATTGGGCCTCAATCGTGCTCTATGGGTCTATGGCGTTGTCGGAGCATTCAGCAATCTCGCTTACTGGGGTCTAGCCCAATTTGGCGGCGGATTAAAAGGCCTTTTAGTGGCAGTTAGCGTAGAAAACTTCTGCAGCGGGATGATGGTAAGTGCCTTTTTGGCACTGTTGATGAGTTTGTGTAACCCTCGTTTTTCCGCCGCTCAATACGCACTTTTATCGGGGGTTTACGCCCTCAGCCGATCACTCTTGTCCACACCTGGAGGAGTCATTGCAGGTCAGGTGGGCTGGAGTACTTTCTTTGCTCTCACGATGGCGGCAGCCGTTCCATCGCTGCTCTTGTTGTGTGTGTTAGCTCCCTGGAAAGAACGCTTGCCCCGCGGTGCATTTGACCTGAATCGGGACGCTACCTAACACCACCCCACCCTTCAAGCGGGAGCTACAACCACGCCACTTCCAATCTCGTCGGTTTTGTTTCTGATGGCAATGCGCGATTGCACCGATGCGCTATCCACCCGTCTAAGCCACACTTTGTGTATCGAAATCGGAGGAGCCATGACGGCCGACACTCCA